>MAAB01037767.1_pt1 | contig 264398 bp, 265 predicted proteins | sample 1115991 | NCBI WGS metagenome assembly MAAB01 (sample SAMN04961124, study PRJNA320927) | seawater metagenome | isolation source: sample BD02T18 sea water enriched with oil for 18 days | place: USA:Gulf of Mexico | collected 2013-07-27 | reverse complement strand
CAAGAATCATCACCAAAGATGCTAACCAATGCTGGCATATGCCATACATGGATACCACCAGAAGCAACAGGGAAAACACCTGGCATTGCGCCCCAATCTTGGTCGAAGAAGATACCGCGGGTACGATCTTCTTTAATATACGAGTCACGCATGATGTCGATCCAACCTAAAGTGGCTTCACGATCACCTTCTAATTTACCCACAACCGTACCCGAGTGAAGATGGTCACCACCAGAAAGACGTAATACTTTAGTTAATACGCGGAAGTGAATACCGTGGTGCGGATTGCGATCAAGTACCGCATGCATCGCACGGTGAATGTGTAATAACATGCCGTTGTCTTGACACCATTGTGCAAGTTGAGTATTCGCTGATAAACCACCCGTTAAGTAATCATGCATGATGATAGGTGCGCCGATTTCTTTTGCGTATTCAGCACGTTTCATCATTTCGTCAGCGGTAGGTGCAGTAACGTTTAAGTAGTGACCTTTGCGTTCACCTGTTTCGGCTTCAGCTTTGTGAATCGCTTCCATTACAAAATCAAAACGGTGTCTCCAACGCATGAATGGTTGTGAGTTTACGTTTTCATCATCTTTGGTGAAATCTAAACCACCACGTAGGCCTTCATAACAAGCACGACCGTAGTTTTTCGCAGATAGACCTAGTTTAGGTTTGATAGTACAACCTAATAATGGGCGACCGTATTTATTAAGGATGTCACGTTCAACTTGGATACCTTGTGGTGGACCATTACATGTCATTACATAGGCAATAGGGAAGCGAATATCTTCTAATCGAAGTGCGCGAAGTGCTTTAAAGCCAAATACGTTACCAACTAAAGATGTTAGTACGTTAACAACTGAGCCTTCTTCGAATAGATCGATTGGGTAGGCAATAAATGCATAAAAACACGTGTCATCGCCAGGCACATCTTCGATGGCGTATGCACGGCCTTTGTAGTAGTCAAGATCAGTTAATAGATCTGTCCAGACTGTGGTCCATGTTCCTGTTGAAGATTCCGCTGCAACCGCTGCCGCAATCTCTTCACGAGGCACACCGTCTTGTGGTGTGATTTTAAAACAGGCCAAAAGGTCTGTTTCTTTCGGTGTGTATTCTGGCATCCAGTACGTTTCACGGTACGCTTTTACACCAGCATTATATTTTTTTTCTGACATTGCTCGCATCCTCTTTTTCTATATTTGACTAGCGGAGCAAGAAGCTCCGTGTCCCAAAATTTATTTATTCATTTGGCTCTATACCGCCAAGCTTACTATTCTATTCAGCGTGATAACTATTGGTGATAGGCGTTTACCCGCTATTCGATACATTTTAATCTATATCTATTCGTCTAACTATGACGTATGCAAATTTTAGGGTATTTTCAGTAGGAATGAAACTCAAATATTTTGATTTTAATCATAAGGAATGCTTATGGTATAAATTATTAGCATATATTTTGATTTATGACATAAGAGGTGCTTATTATATAGCGTATGAATATAACATTTCGTCAATTGCAGATCTTTGAATCAGTAGCCCAACACCTGAGCTATACCCGTGCTGCGGAGATACTGTATCTCACACAGCCTGCAGTTTCAATGCAGATCAAGCAACTAGAAAGTGTAGTCGCTACACCCTTATTCGAGCGCATGGGTAAGTCCTTGTTTTTGACTGAGGCGGGGGAAGAGTTACTCGTCTATGCACGCAGTATCTCCCAGCAGTTGAACGAAGTGGAGGAAGTGCTAGATGAGTTGAAAGGAAGTCAGCGTGGTCGGTTAAATATTGCGGTGGCAACAACAGCAACATCATTTGCGCTGAAATTACTTGGTGAGTTCTATAAGCGTTTTCCTGGAGCAAATATCACATTGGATGTGACTAACCGGGCGAGTCTGTTAAATCACCTAGCCGAGAATACTATCGATATGGTCATTATGGGCCGGCCACCAGAAGGCTTAGATGTTGAAGCTGAATCATTTATGGATAACCCTTTGGTTGTGGTTGCACCTATCGGTCATGAACTGGTGGGTAAAAAGAACATTCCATTAAAAACGTTACAACAAGAAACTTTTATAATGCGCGAACACGGTTCTGGTACGCGAATCGCTATGGAACGTTTTTTTGAAGAAAGCGGCTATAGCATTAGTTCGGTGATGGAAATGAGTAGTAATGAAGCGATAAACGAAGCGGTAGAGGCGGGGCTTGGTTTAGGTATCGTTTCTAAAGATACCTTGGAAGTGAAATTGAGCCTTGGCCAGTTAAAAATTCTTGATGTTGAGTCCTTTCCCATTATGCGACATTGGTATTTAGTGCACCGTAAAGGCAAGCGTTTTACAGCGTTGATGACAGCATTTAAAAATTTGGTTCAAGATGAGTCAAAAGAGATTTTAAAGTAATCACTGTTATGACGTTGTTCGTTATAGCTTGGGGAAAGTTAAGTACTCAACCTACATACCCTAAGCGGATATCATAGATAAACTGTTTGGGATATAAATTCTCTATTGAGATTTAATCCAATTTATCTCTTCTGCCGTTTTCTCACCCACGATGGTGAATTTTAAGTGGGTTGGAATTTTTGTTTGTTGTTTACTTAAAGCAATACGTCCGGCCATGATTTCTGCATACCGTTGCGGGTAAAGTGGTTTTTGTTCTGGTTTGGCATAACCATCAGGATAGACGGGATGGTTGTAACGATCATACTTATCTGAAGCGCCGACGGTATGCAAAACTTCATGTGCCATCACAACATTGTTTTGACTATTTTGGTCGCGATCAGCGAAAGCATGAATAATGCCGATCAATCCTTTTTGTAAGCCTAGAGAATGGGCAAGAACCTGACCTTGTTGGGCTTGATGATATATTACATATAGTCGGATGCGATCATTGTTAGCTATGTTATCGGGTGTATGTTGATAGGCCCAATAGCGTAATTTCAGGCTCCAAAGGATGACATCGAATATTGCGTTGCGATTTTGAGGCGGAGCGGGAGGTAAAACTTCAATGCCTAGGCCTAGCTGAGTCCTTATTGGTTGCTCAACAATTAAGCGATATAGTTTCGCTCCACGGTGAAAAAAATCATCGATATCCTGAAAGTCTTTTTGGGAAAGTTGCTGGATATATTTTGCAGTTTTGATACTGCCATCGCCATTGATGGGAAAAATGACAACATCAATAGGCTTGAACCATGAAGTGGTATTGATATGCTGATCTTGGGTATAAATTGCCGCTATTGCTAACACGGACAGTAAAATCAACACACGAATATTTCTATAGCTAAATACTTTCATATTTAGACGTTATATAAAAATTCGAGTTTTAAAAATGCAAAAGGCCGATTAAAATTAATTAACCGGCCTTGCAAATTCTTTAAAGCGTGTTGTTGCTATTAAGCTGGAACAACATTTTCCGCTTGAGGACCTTTTTGGCCCTGAGTCACTTCCATTGTTACGGACTGACCTTCTTTTAATGTTTTGAAACCATCAGCTTGAATCGCGCTGTGGTGTACGAATACGTCTGGACCATCAGTTTGCTCAATGAATCCGAATCCTTTTGCGTCATTGAACCATTTAACGGTTCCTGTTACTTGTTCTGCCATATCAACCTCAATTTACTTTATCTTTCGCTACACTGAATATCTATCAGCCAGCTTGTTTTCCACTTCAAAATATAGAAGCTTCCCGGCATTGTACGCATTAAAACTTATAAAAAACCTGTTTTTTATCAAAAAAAATCAAAATTCGTCACATTTTGTAGATATTTTGACATTTTAACGGTAAAAAAAAGGCCCTAACAAGCTATTTCTAAAGGCTTAAGCTTGAGTTGAGATTATTTAAAGTAATAAATTGCAGATAAATGTTTTTTTTAATCAATAAACCTTGAGTTCTGTAATTTAGCGCTAAATCAATGAATTATTTCTTTATTCTGGTGTAAAGTCTGTCGGAGGTTCAGAGCCATCGCCAAAGAAAAACTTATCTAACTCTAACTTTAAAAACTGCTGAGATTTTGTGTCAGCTAGTGATAGGCGGTATTCATTTATCAACATGGTTTGTTGACCTATCCACATTTGCCAGCCTTCTTTGGACACGGATTCATAGATCTTTTTACCGAGTTCACCAGGGTAAGGGGGAAAATCAAGCCCTTCAGCTTCTTTATTAAGTTTCACACAATGAACGATATGTGCCATATAACTGCCTCTTTATTGTAATGATTGAATAACTTTTTTTACTGGTGCGGGTAAACCCAGCTTTAATGCGTCGCTTATTTTATACCAGCTTAAATTATTATTCTCAGCTATATGATTTGATTGTGGCTTACATTGGACTAAATGAGGATATATAGTTAATTTGAAATGACTGAAGACATGGTTTATTTCAGTCAGTTGTATATCGTCTGTTTGCTCAAGATGTAATTGCTTCCTTGCCGGGGAAAGTTCATCTTCAGTCTCAACCTCAGGGAAACTCCATAACCCACCCCAAATTCCATGTGCTGGACGTTGTTGTAATAAGATCTCACCTGTAGGTGACTGGGCAATGAGCCAGTGAGCTTGACGAGTAGGAATGATCTTTTTGAGTTTTGCTGTGGGATAGAGGGTTGGATGGCCTTGTTGAAAAGCCATACAGTTAGCAGTTAATGGACATTTATTACATTGAGGTTTAGTGCGGGTACACACTGTTGCGCCTAAATCCATTTGAGCTTGGATGAAATTTGCAATGCGTTGTGTAGGCAATAATTGTTCGGCTTTCAACCAGAGTAGATTTTCAACAGGTTTCTTACCCGGCCAGCCATCAATTGCAAAATACCGCGCTAATACTCGTTTGACATTACCATCCAGAATTGCAAACTTTTGTTGATGAGCCAATGCCATGACAGCACCAGCTGTCGAACGGCCTATTCCTGGTAAGTCAATTAAGTCATCAATATTGCTTGGCATTTCACCATTGTGTTCATTGATGATGATGACAGCGGCCTTATGTAAGTTTCTCGCTCTGGCGTAATAACCTAGGCCTGTCCATAAAGCGAGTACATCATCTACGGGTGCTTTTGCAAGTGTTGTTATGTTGTTAAATTTTTCAGTGAAGCGTTGGTAATAGGGGATAACGGTGCTGACTTGAGTTTGTTGCAACATGATCTCAGATAGCCAGACGTGATAAGGCGTCGGCTGTTGCTGCCAGGGCAGATCTTTGCGGCCGTGCTGGTCAAACCAGTTTAAAAGTCGTTCGCTGAATATAGAGGTAGTCAAAACAAAAGGCCCGTAGCGTTATAACTGAGGGCTTAAATTTAGGTTAATGTTTAGAAGAAGCCTTTTAATTTATCTTTAAGTTTGTCTTTGACGGCATCTTCCAATTGTTTTTCTGGTGATTTAGCCGGTTCAGGTGCTGTTTCTTGTTCTGTGGTCGCTGTCTCATTGTCTGGTTGGACCTCAGTTTCTGAAGCAGTTTCTTGTTTATCTGTTCCAAGCAATCCACCCACTAAACCACCTAAGTCACCGCCAAGTTTGTCTTCTAATTTTTCGGTGACTTTAGCTTTGAGTTCTTCTTTGGCTTGATCTTTCAACATGCTAGCTAAATCAACAGAAATCTTTGGATCACTCAGTGAGCCTTTTAGCTTTACTGGAATAGTGAGGCCTTTTAAGTCAGCCAACTCTTTGCCGCCTTGGCCTTTTGATGTGCCAACAATTGATACATCAACACCATAATTCATAGCATCGTTAGCCAAATCAATAAGGCCCGCGCCGGTAATGCGTAACAGCGGTGACATAGCCAGCAAATCTTGGTTATCAATCACACCATTAGTGGCTTTAAATGAACCGCTTAGAGTGGAAAAGTCAGTTTGAACTGGCTCATCAGATTCGGCAACTTTCCCACCTTTGAATACTGCTTTTGCTTTACGAATGCTTTCGGCAATGTTGATGCCTTTCAACGCACCGTTAGTAAAAGAAAAACTACCGTTGCCACTTAAGCTTTGTTTGATTTGTTCAACGGTAGAGCCGTTGCCGGTTAACTTTGCTGCAGCATTTGCCTCACCTGATATTTTATCTTCGCCGGTTAGATCTAATAATAATGGGCCGGCGTGTACACCTTTAAGGTTTTCGTCAATTGCTAACTTTAAGGTTTTACCTCGTGCATCCAGACGCACATTACCTTGGTATTGGCCTTGATAGAGGTTAGCACTCATGGGGTGTAATTTAATCTCACCATTAGCCGCACTGAGCTCAATATGAATATTTTCACTGCGTGTGCCACTGACTTTTAATTTACCAATATCTATTACACCTTTGGCATTAAGTTGTCTTAAGGTCTCTAATGGTAGTTGACTTGCACTGGCAGCCGCTGCAGCAGCAGGCGGTGCTACCGGTGATGATGATTTTTCACCTTCTTCAACAGGTGGTAAATAACGATCAACGTCAATTTCATCTAGCGCTAATTTGAAGTTAATTGCAGGTTTAGCAAAATCTTTTACTGCAATGCTGCCTGATAACTTGCTTTGATCTAGTGTGACATTTAATGATTTTGCATTAATGCTGTTGCTGGAGCCTTCAAACTGAGTACTGAGCTGCACTAATTCAAGCGTAGTGTCATCAGCCATTGGAGGTAACTCTATAGCTAATTGTTTAGCTAATTGTCGAAGGTTGAATGCATCAACATTGATTTCACCTGCCACTGCTGGATTGTCAGATAATAACTTGCTGATATTTACATCACCCTTAACCATCAAGTCTAAGACCTGTAGTACTAAATCAGAGAGTTTGACCGTTTGGTTTTGTAAATCTGCATTAACATCTGCATTAAGCTTTATGTTCGCTTTGCCTGTAGGTAATGCTGGGTCAACAATTTCAGCGGTTAAATCTAAGGATTTGATAACGCTTTGTTGTGTAGCTAGGTTGCTACTCATTTGAGCGGTTAGTTGAGCATCGATAGTTTGTTTATCTTTATTAGCTTTAGCTGCTAAAGATAAATCTTCTATGGATACCAACTGCTTGATTAAGTCAGCATTGATGTCACCGGCTAGGCTGATATCTGCAGTCGAAAAGGGCAAATCGCTACCTTGAACTTGAGTGGTAAAGCTTAAGCCGGTTAATGCATATTGCTGATTTTCAAGATCGACCATGACGTTTGTTTTTAAAGCGATGTGAGCTGATGCTTGAGGTGCGGCGCTTTCGATATCAAATGTCATATCTAAAGCAGTAGGTTCACCAGGTACGAGTGGATCAGTTGTCAGGTTAAAGTTTTTTAAACTAATTTTTTGAGCAGCTGAGGCATCAGACCACAAGATATTTGCATTAGTTAATTGCACGCCTGCAATGCTGATTGCAGCTAAAGCTGGTGTGCCGGCATCAGGTTTTTCTGTTTGCTTTGATGCTTTATCAGAATCTTTAGTATTTGTTTCGCTAGTAAGATCATCCCAGTTGGTTTTCCCTACTTTGTTTTTCTCTAGATTGAGCATCAAGCCATCTAATATGATCGTATCCATCTCTAATTGCTTATTAAGCAAAGGCATTAGTTTAATGCGAATTTCTGCGCTTTGAACCTGGGCGAACGTATCGGCTGTAAAGCCTTTGGCGTTACTCAGTGATAAGGGGCCTAGTTCGAGTGCTATCCAAGGAAAAACGGATAATTCAATATCCCCATCTAAGGTAAGCGTTCGACCGGTCGCTTTTTCTACTTGCGTGGAAATTTCTTGTTTATAGTCATTGGGGTCGACGACAAAAGGTAGAGCTATTAGTCCTGAGACCACGATGATGACCACAAAAACAATAAGCTTAATAATAGTGCGCATAGATAAATCCCTATTTAATTTCGTAATATTTTAATGCGAAGTAGTGAAGATGACACTATTTAGTTTTGATGATGGTAAAACTAAATTGTTCGAAGTTATATGTATGATTAATCAGTTTATCGATAGAAACACTGTAGGGTTCTTCATCACCTTTCAGTTTAAGTAAACGCTTAGGTGAAAATATCCCTTTTTCTGCTATGAGGGTAGCGGGTTGTTTTATGTCATCATCCTCAGGTAATAACAATGCTGGATATTCAGTATTATCATCTGCCAGACAAAAAACAGGAGTCGGGTGACCAGGAAGAAGCTCTAGCCCAATATGGGTTGAGTCATTGTTATCGATATTTAACCAACGTATGGATGCCAGTTTCACGGGTAAGTCTTGTTCAAACACACCTATGAAATCACCAATGTGAATATCATAACAGCCGTCACTATTGCGGCTAGCCATAATACCACCGCTTCCTTGATTATTTATCGACCACTCGATGGCGCCATTGACGTGGTTTTCTTTCAGGCAGGTATGGATATCCCTAATTCCATTGGCAATATTAATTTTTCGAGTATGGATACTTGGCAGACGCTGATATTTACGTTCATACGAGGTATTTAATTGCGGGATGATCTTTTTTAATAGCTGTATATCAAGATCAAATGCACCTCTACTTGCTGATTGTGACGCGCGTTTAAATATATCTTCTATAGCAAGCAATACGGGCTGGGTATTTAAAAGGCGGGTTTGTGATTGTTTACGTACATCCACTGTGGTTTTAGCCATGGCAGTAGGAGGATGATCACTGGCACAGTTCAAACAAAAATGTCCGGTCATTAAAAAATCACTGGTTGTATTTTTTTGTTTATCTGTGAGTAAGCTAATTTCAACCTGTTTAGTGAATTTCTTCATAAGATTAAATAAACGTAAGACATTAAACTTATCTAAGCTAAAAGGTTCTGCAATACTGATCAGAATTATTTGTGTATACAGTGAATAAAAACTGCTGGTGCTTGGAAGATCTTTTGCTTCAGTAAGAATATCAAGCGTATTGCTCGCTTCACAATATAAGTAGAATTGATGCAGTTCGTATAATGCAGAAGTAGGTGCTGAACGGTAATACTGATAAGCATGTAGAACTTGCAAGGCTAATTGTTCAGCAGTGCGGTTTATCGCCGTTAAAAATAGTTTGTTGGTGTCGGGTCTTTCTCCTGAAAGATAAAGCTGATTGACAATTAATTTATAGCCGATAGCTAACTCTTCTACCGCCAAGTTTAGTGCTTTAATTGCTTTTAAATTTTCAGTGGAGGCGTAGAGGTCACGTTTTATAGCTGCGATGTCGCGTGCAAATAAAATTTTATGGATGGCACCGCGATAGATTTCTAATAGTTCAAGACGAACTTTGTTAGCAACAGCGAGACGGTTTAACGGAATAAGGTTGCCTAATAATGCAGCAACAACTCGATTATTATCGCTGTAGTTTAGTCCGTCGAGCCAGTTTTTTAATAGCTCAACATCCAGAATAGTGTTGGCCGGTGTAGCGATTTCATCTGGTATTTGCAATAACAAAGAAGGTAAATCACTAGCAGGTGATTTTTTGCCATTAATATATTTCGATAGGCCAGATGATAATGATGAGAAAACTGAACTTGTTTTGGCCTGTTTTGATTTCTCAGCTTTGGGTGTGACTGATTTTTTTTGCGAGCGTGCAGCGATTTTATCTTCGACAATATTAAGCGCTTCGGAGAAATTGGTTGTTCTTAACGGCTTTTTAAGAATGATATCAACCGGCTCAGTGATATTACCTTTTACGGTTAATAGCGCCGTCAGTCCTTCTTCACGTTGCTTCCATGCTGATAATCCTTCGTCTGAATCAAAAGAATATATGGATAGTTCTGCTTTCCCTTCCTCAACGATTTGCCATTCATGAGTAAGTAAGTCATTAGCGAGCTTCAACATTGATTTTAACGATATTTTATCTTTGTCAGTTAGACCATATAATTTTATTCGGAAAGCCGACATTATTGCTCCTCGCTAGGAGTTAGTGGTTCCGTCGCTCGGATTCGAACAGTTTTGATAGTATTGTCCGATGTTTGCACCACTTCGATAACATAATCTTCAATACGCAGACTGACACCGGGATCTGGAATACTTTCCAGCACTTCAAGAATCAACCCATTAATTGTTTTTGGACCTTCAGTGGGTAGGTGCCAGTTATTGTGTCGGTTGATTTCGCGAATATTGGCTGACCCATTAATTAAATAACTTCCGTCTTGTTGTGGATGAATATCTTTGTCTTCATCGATAGTATCAGCGGTAAACTCACCGACAATTTCTCGAAAAATATCTTCCAAAGTGACCAAGCCAACAATATCACCGTATTCATCTACAACCATACCTGTTCGTCTTCTTTGCCTTTGGAATTGAATCAATTGGGTGTTGAGTGGTGTGCCCTCTGGGACAAAATAACTTTCTTTAATGATATTGTTTAAGGTGTTTTTTGTTAGGTTTTGTTGAGCGAGTAGATGCATGGCTTTGCGGACATGGAGAATGCCGATAATATTATCTAAGCTGTCGTGGTAGATCGGCAAGCGTGTATGGGCACAATGAGATAGCTGCTTACTGATTTCAGTCATTGATGCATCGATGTCTAAACCTTCAATTTCATTACGTGGCACCATCACGTCATTGACCGTGACTTTCTCTAAATCAAGAATACTGACTAACATCTTTTTATGTCGTTTTGGAATCATGCTGCCAGCTTCCATCAAAGCCATACGTAATTCTTCTGAATTAATGGCTGAAGATTTAGCGTCTGCAGGCGATACACCAAACATGCTTAATAAGCGGTTGGTAATTGCATTAATCAACCAAACTAATGGGTACAACAGGAAAGAGAGTGGCTTGAGTATATAACTAGCTGGAAATGCTACACGCTCAGGATGCAGGGCGGCCAATGTTTTAGGGGTGACCTCAGCAAACAATAAGACAATTAGCGTTAAAGTAAGTGTAGCGATGACAATACCGTTTTCACCAAACAATTTAATGCCAATGACCGTTGCAATGGCCGAAGCAAAAATATTGACAAAATTATTGCCCAGTAGGATTAGGCCGATAAGTCGATCAGGGCGTGCCAGTAATTGGCTCGCTAATACAGCGCCAGCATGACCTTGATGTTCAAGATGACGTAAGCGATAACGATTGAGTGACATTAAGGCGGTTTCTGAACTGGAGAAAAAGGCAGAAAACAGCAACAGAATGAATAACAGGATAAAGAGTAATGACAGCGATGTACTTTCAAGCATAGTTGTTTATGGACGACCCAATAAAAATTCCAGAATAAGTTTACTACCAATGAAGGCCAGCGCTAAAAAGGTGAAACCGACTAAGGTCCATTTTACGGCTGTTTTTCCTCGCCAGCCATAGCGCCATCGCCCCCACAAAAGTGTAGCAAACACACACCATGCGATGATAGACAAAAAGGTTTTGTGAGCTAAATGTTGGGCCAAAATATCTTCTAAGAACATGAACCCCGTAATTAAACCTATGGTGAGCAGCAGAAATCCTGCCGATAGCAGTTGGAATAATGTGGTTTCCATCGATTGTAGTGGCGGTAGTTTGCGGATCAAGCCAGCAATATGCCGCTGGCGTAATTGTTGTTCTTGAACTGCTAATACAATCGCTTGCAATGCGGCAAGAGTAAATAGACTGTATGCAGCAAGGGATAATAATATATGCCATTCTAAGGCTGGTTCAGATAGTGGGCTGACCGTAGTTTCAGGGACTTGCACTTGTAACATCAAACTGAGTGCAACCAGTGGGTAAATAATGATACCTGGATGTGCGATCGGAAATTTTATGCCAGAGAGAAAGGTGATAAATGCCATTAACCAGGTAGCAATGGCAACGGTTGAAAACAAACTGACATCCCAGCCACCCGCTTGTTGCATGGTGAAGAATATACCGCTGCCATGGAACAATAATGCAAGGGTAGTGAGGATGCCGACAGGAATCGCCATCGCGCCAAGCTTTTGCTCACGTTGAGTAAATCGACGGATAAGCATTGCGCTGCAACCTAGGTAGAGCAAAAAGGCTAATGAGTTGGCGATGGCCATGCTAGTTCATCCCTGATTCTAAAGGTGTGTTTTGGTTCATGGTTGAATGATAAACGATGTAATCATAATCTGAACAATATATTTCAGTTATAATTAGCGGATTCCAAAATAAGATTTAGTTATAGGCAAATTAGCCTGTAATTTTAGTTCAAGGTGACTCATGTTTGATAGTTTGAGTGAAAGACTTAGTGGCACGCTGCAGAAACTCCGTGGCCAAGGTCGAATAACAGAAGATAATGTAAAAGAGACATTGCGAGAAGTTCGCATGGCCTTACTTGAGGCTGATGTAGCCTTAGCAGTTGTCCGTGAGTTTATCGACAGAGTGAAACAACGGGCGATGGGCCAAGATGTTTTACGTAGTCTGACACCTGGTCAAGCGCTGGTGAAGGTAGTCAATGATGAGCTTGTCGCAGTTATGGGTGAGGCCAATGAGTCCTTAAACCTTAACGCACAGCCACCAGCAGTGATCTTGATGGCGGGCTTACAAGGGGCAGGTAAAACTACAAGTGTGGCGAAATTAGCCCGCTGGTTGAAAGAGCGTGAACGTAAGTCAGTTATGGTCGCGAGTGCGGATGTATATCGCCCTGCGGCGATCGAACAATTACAGACATTAGCAAATGAGGTCGACGCTAAATTTTTCCCAAGTCAACCTGATCAAAACCCGGTTGAGATTGCTAAAGCCGCTGTTGCCCAAGCTAAACTCCAGTTTGTCGATGTAGTCATTATCGATACGGCAGGTCGTCTACATATTGATGACGACATGATGGATGAAATTAAACAAATCCATGCAGCGATAAATCCAGTCGAGACCTTATTTACAGTAGATAGCATGACTGGGCAAGATGCCGCGAATACGGCACAAGCTTTTAATGATGCTTTACCACTTACCGGTGTAATTTTAACTAAAACGGATGGTGACGCCCGTGGTGGTGCAGCATTATCGATTCGACATATTACCGGCAAGCCTATTAAGTTTATGGGTGTGGGTGAAAAGACTGATGCCTTAGAACCCTTTCACCCAGATCGAGTGGTCTCTAGAATTTTAGGCATGGGTGACGTCTTATCTTTAGTCGAAGATGTACAACGGAAAGTTGATAAAGGCGCTGCTGAACAATTAGCTTCCAAGCTTAAAAAGGGCAAAGGTTTTGACTTAGATGATTTCCGCGACCAATTGCGCCAGATGGGTAAAATGGGCGGCATGACATCGATGTTGGAAAAAATGCCTGGCATGGCCAATATTCCTGCTGCAGCAAAACAACAAGTGAATGATAAAGAGTTAAATAAATTAGAAGCGATTATCAATTCGATGACCAAAAAAGAGCGTAAACGGCCAGATATCATTAAGGGCTCTCGCAAAAAGCGTATTGCAGCGGGCTCTGGCACCCAAATACAAGATGTGAATCGATTGTTAAAACAGTTCAGTCAGATGCAAAAAATGATGAAGAAAATGTCGCAAAAGGGTGGTTTAGCTAAGATGATGCGTGGCTTAGGTGGTAAATTCCCAATGGGTGGGGGTATGCCCTTTTAAATTAAAGCTAACTTAATCTTTTCAAACACTGGATAAGTGCGTAGAATACGTCTGTTTTTCGATCCAGTTTTTCACGGGCAGAATTATGGTAACAATTAGATTAACTCGCAGTGGCGCAAAAAAACGTCCTTTTTATGGTGTTGTAGTAACTGACTCACGTAACAAACGTGACGGACGTTGCATTGAACGCTTAGGATTTTTTAACCCATTAGCGAAAGGGCAAGAAGAAACATTACGATTAGACTTAGAGCGTATTTCGCACTGGGTTGGTCTAGGCGCTCAGCCAAGTGAACGCGTAGCAAAATTGATTAAGCAGGCTCAAGAAGCCGCTTAATTATATTCTGTTAGATTGGGTGCTAGCGTGGTGACTTCCGAGGAATTTGTTCCAGTAGGAAAAATATCTGGTGCCTTTGGGGTTAAAGGTTGGGTGAAGATCTTTTCTTTCACGGAGCCCCGAAAGAATATATTAAGTTATTCACCGTTATACATTTCACGTAAAGGTGAATGGGTTGAGGTGAAAGTAACTGGCGGACGCACTCAAGGTAAAGGTGTAGTGATGGGGTTAGAGAATGTAACTGACCGTGATCACGTGTTGCCTTTGATAGGTGCTGAACTGGCCATTAAAAGAACGCAGCTTAAACCAACAGGAAAAGACGAGTTTTATTGGTCTGAGTTAGTCGGTTTGACCGTTGTTAACTTACAAGACCAAGTGTTGGGGCAGGTGGACCATATACTTGAAACTGGCGCACATGATGTGCTGGCAGTGAAAGAAGATGGTAAGAATGAAGAACGATTGATTCCATTTGTAATGGATGAATTTGTTAAGCTAGTTGATTTGGATAATAAGATTATTCGAGTTGATTGGGGAGTAGATTATTGATGAGACAAAAATCATGCGATTAGGTGTGGTGTCTTTGTTTCCTCAAATGTTTGATGCAATAACGCAATATGGTGTGACTGGCCGAGCGGTGACGCAAGGTAAGTTAAGTCTTGATTATTGGAATCCTCGTGATTTCACTCAAGATAAACATCGAACTGTGGATGACCGGCCTTATGGTGGTGGTCCAGGTATGGTGATGAAGGTTGAACCTTTACGTGATGCCATACACGCTGCTAAAGCGCAGCTGGGTTCGCAGACCAAAGTGGTTTATTTATCACCACAAGGGAAGTTATTGGATCAACAAAAATTGATAGAGTTAGCAACAAGAAACTCAATGATTTTTGTTGCAGGGCGTTATGAAGGTGTTGATGAACGCCTAATTGAACAAGAAATTGATGAGGAATGGTCTATTGGAGACTATGTTCTCAGTGGTGGCGAGTTGGCTGCGATGGTCTTAATTGACGGCGTAGCAAGGTTGTTACCTGGGGTCTTGGGTGATGATGAATCTGCACAGCAAGATTCATTTATGGATGGTTTATTAGACTGTCCGCATTACACAAGACCTGAACGAGTAATTGACCAGTCAGTACCTGAGGTATTGCTGGGTGGAGACCATGAGGCAATACGAAAGTGGCGGCTCAAACAGTCTCTAGGACGAACGTGGTTACGGCGGCCTGACTTGTTAGTAATGGATACATTGACTGACGAGCAGAAAGCGTTATTAGAACAATTTATTGCCGAACATAGGCAGGAATAGTTGGGAGTGGAACAATGAGTAATATTATCGATCAGCTTAATGCTGAACAATTGAAACAGGACATTCCTGCATTTTCTTCAGGTGATACTGTTGTAGTAAAAGTAAAAATTAAAGAAGGTGAACGTGAGCGTGTGCAAGCCTTTGAAGGTGTTGTTATTGCAAAACGTAACCGTGGTTTACATTCTGCATTCACTGTTCGTAAAATTTCTAACGGTGTTGGTGTAGAGCGTGTTTTCCAAACACACAGCCTAGCAATTGCAGACATTGAAGTTAAACGACGTGGTGATGTACGCCGCGCCAAACTTTACTACTTGCGTGACCTTACTGGTAAGGCTGCTCGTATTAAAGAAAAATTGGGTTAAGAGACCTATCTGTCTGGATTGATAACTCGATCCAAAACAGTTTAAAAGGGCACTGCTGGAAACAGCAGTGCCCTTTTTTATTTTAGCTCGGTCATAATTGTCACTTGTACCGTTTTAAAGAAGACTTTGATTAGATGAATAATGTTGTGAACATAAAATTATCATGACTAATAAAGAATTGTCGGTGAGTGATTGCCACTACCTCCGGCCATTTCTTGATTCCTTATGGTTAGAGTCGGGCTTAAGTAAAAATACGGTCGAAGCATATCAACGTGACTTGATGGCTTTTTCTACGTGGCTGAGTCAATTTGATATTGATTTGGCAGCGGCCACACGCAATGATATTTTGCGTTATCAAAGTCAGCGCATGCGCGAAGGTCGTAAGGTGCGTAGTGAAGCGAGATTATTATCAACATTACGCCGTTTTTTCCGGTATTTAACACGTGAAGAAATACGGGATTCGGACCCGACTGCACAATTGGAATCACCGAGATTAGGTAAACCTTTACCGAAAAGTCTGACCGAAGATGAAGTTGAAGCATTATTAAATCAACCTGATGAGGAGGATGCCTTAGGCTTGCGTGATCGGGCAATGTTAGAAGTGTTATACGCCACCGGTTTAAGAGTGTCAGAGCTAGTCGGATTAACTTTTGGCCAAGTTAATCTCCGACAAGGCTTAGTACGCTGTATAGGCAAAGGTAATAAAGAACGATTGGTACCGTTAGGTGAAGTAGCGATGGATTGGCTGCAACGTTATATGCTGGAGGGGCGGCCGTTGTTATTAAATGGGCAGATCAGTGAAGATATGTTTCCTACACGCCGTGGTAAAGCAATGACCAGACAGGCGTTTTGGTATTTGATTAAACGTTATTCAAAACAGGCTAATATTGAAAAAGACTTATCGCCTCATACCTTACGCCATGCTTTTGCAACGCATTTGTTAAATCATGGAGCTGATTTACGAGTCGTTCAGCTATTATTAGGCCACTCAGATCTATCCACCACACAAATTTATACACACGTCGCTAAAGAGCGCTTGAAAAGTTTACATGCAGAACATCATCCACGTGGGTAATGTCGACAATTTGTGAACGTGGTAATGGTAAACTTCTTGCCATTAGGATTTACTATTTAGGAGAATATAATGCCTTCGTTTGATATCGTTTCTGAAGTGGATAAACATGAACTAACTAATGCGGTTGATCAAGCTAATCGTGAAATTGCCAACCGGTTTGATTTTCGTGGAACTGATGCCAAGGTTGAGCAGTCAGACAAGGTGCTTACGATGCATGCAGATAGTGATTTTCAACTTGAACAGTTGGCCGATATTTTACGTATAAAGCTGGTCAAACGCGAAATCGAAATAAGTTGTCTGGAAATTAAAGATCCTGTTGGTAACGGTAAGATGCGTAAACAAGATGTGATAGTGAGAGAAGGCATTGATAAAGATTTATCTCGTAATATTGTCAAAATAATCAAACAGAGTAAAGCGAAAGTACAAGCTGCGATACAAGGTGAAAGTGTGCGAGTGACGGGTAAAAAACGAGATGATTTACAGGGTGTGATGGCGTTGTTACGTGGTAATGATGCGGTTGATATGCCACTGCAGTTTAATAATTTTAGAGACTAGGAAACATGATGGTTATGCAACGGTTTATAGTGATATTTTTTTTAGCATGTTTTGGCTTGGCTCATGCTGAGGATGATTCAGAGATACGTACAAAATTAGAAAAAATTATGCCGGGCATTACAATCGAAAGTGTCGGTGTTTTATCTAATACGGGTTTATACGAAGCGGTGATCAACGGTGAGATTGTTTATTTCACCAACGATCTACGTTATGTGATTCAAGGCGATGTGGTGTCGCTAGAAACACGACAAAACATCACGGAAAATAAACGCATTAGTTTACGTAAGCAAGCATTAGCGAGCTTAAATGAAGCTGACATGATTGTATTTTCACCTGATGAGCCTGAAAAAATTGAACATACTCTTACCGTATTTACTGACATAGATTGTGGTTACTGTCGTAAATTACATCAACAGATGGATGACTATAATGATTTAGGTATCCAAATTCGTTATATGGCATTTCCACGTGCTGGAATAGATTCTGAATCGTATGACAAAGCAGCAGATGTTTGGTGTGCAAACGATCGTAAAAAAGCGATGGATGATGCTAAAGATGGAGTTAATGTCTCAGCCGATAGCTGTGACAACCCTGTAAAGTCACAATATAACTTAGGCCGTAAGATAGGTGTGCAAGGTACACCGGCTTTGTTTTTAGAAAGTGGTCAAATGTTGCCAGGTTATGTGCCACCGAAACGCCTAAAGCAAATTTTGGATGAGCAGGCCTTAACTAAGTTTTAGTTGTGATTGGTGCTCTGGGATGCGGTGATCAATCAGGTTAATGATATTTTCATCGCATTTTAAATAACTGATTTTGTCGTGCCAGTCACCTATTACAATTCGATAAGCATCATGATTATTAATGGTTAGGTGATGTATAGAGGGTCGATGCGTGTGACCGTGAATTAAATAGTTAACCTTATGGTCAAGCAACGCTTGTTCAACTGCAAGGTGATTTACATCCATGATCATGGCGGTTTTATGTTGTTTTTGCTCGCGGCTTTTCTGTTTTATTTTGTCGGAGATATGTTGACGAAATCTGCTAGGCAAGCGTAAAAAACACCATTGTAGAAGTTTATTCCGAGTCCAACGCCGATAGCGTTGGTAGGCCAGATCATCCGTACATAAACTGTCGCCATGCATTAATAACACTTGTTGCTTGTGTAAGGTGATGACAACAGGATCGGTCAGTAATTGAGCGCCACAGCGTTGGGCAAAGTCTTGTCCAAGCATAAAGTCGCGATTGCCCACCATTAAAAAGATGTTTACACCGCGTTGTTTAAGCTGACGTAATTGTTCGATAAAAGCTGAAAACTCATCGGGTATGACATCATCGCCTAACCAAGTATTAAACAGATCGCCGAGAATATAAAGAGAAGTGACATCTTGCGTGGTGTTTTGCAGGAAATCGACGGCTAACTCAGTAAGTTCTGGTCTTTCTGGACTAAGGTGTAGATCGGATATAAATAGTGTAGACATAAATAAAACACATCACCTTCATGAGCAGAAGGTGATGTGATAGCAATTTATTTATTCAATAACTGTTGCGGATATAATCACAACATTGTCATCGGGAACATCTTGGTGCCCCCCTTTGTTGCCGGTGCTAAGTTCACGAATGGCATCAACCACATCCATGCCATCAACAACTTCGGCAAATACAGCATAACCCCATGCCGCACCTTGTTCACCACGGAAATTTAAGAACTCGTTATCAACGGTATTGATAAAAAACTGGGCAGTAGCCGAGTGTGGGTCACCTGTACGAGCCATGGCTAGAGAACCGCGAACATTACCAAGACCATTATTGGCTTCATTTTCGATGGGTGCATTGGGTGATTTTTGAACAAACTCTTCATTAAAGCCGCCACCTTGAATCATGAAGTCTTTAATAACACGGTGAAAAATAGTGCCGTTATAAAAACCGTCGTTAACATAACTAAGGAAGTTATCAACGGTGTTAGGTGCTTTTTCAGCATTGAGTTCGATGATGATGTCACCATGAGATGTTTCTAGTTTAACTTGTGGCAAAGCAGAGCCTCCTTCGGCATACGCTGAGAGTGATAAAACTGCTAAAAATAAGGGTGCCAAATAGCGAAAAAACATTTTCATAATGGGTTTGGTCCAATGATTAACAATAAATAAGACATGATAGTGTAAATAAGGTTCAAAGTGGAAGGTTTAAACTATTTTTCATCACAAACATGATGTGAAAACGCGACATGAATACAAAAACATGATTTGTACCTAGTCCAACTGGTTTTATTCACTTGGCTAATATCCGTAGTGTACTTTGTCGGTTTGTTGGCTTAGTTATTGAAAAGAGTGCTATTACCCGACACGGCTGTGAGCGTATAATGCGCGTTTTCATATAACTTTGATCAAGATATGTCGGAATCTACAGTTAATCATAATTTTATAAGCACTATTATTCAGGAAGATATTGACGCAGGCAGGGTGCACGGAAAAGTGGTTACCCGCTTTCCTCCTGAACCCAATGGTTATTTGCATATTGGGCATGCCAAGTCTATTTGCCTGAACTTTGGTTTAGCTGAGGAGTTTGGTGGTGAATGTAACTTACGCTTCGATGATACTAATCCAGCCAAAGAAGATCAGGAATACGTCGATGCAATCAAGGAAGATATACAGTGGCTGGGTTTTCAGTGGGCTGGTGATGTGCATTATGCTTCAAGCTATTTCGAGCAATTTTACGATTGGGCCATTCATCTGATCAAGGAAGGTCTAGCCTACGTTTGTGATCTTACACCCGAACAAGCCAGTGAATATCGAGGCTGGGCGACCAAGCCGGGTAAGGATTCTCCATTTCGTAATCGCAGCGTAGAAGAAAACTTGAGTTTGCTTGAAAAAATGAAGCAAGGCGATTTTGATGAAGGTTTTTGTATCTTGCGTGCGAAGATAGATATGGCTTCGCCAAATATGAATATGCGTGACCCGATTCTTTATCGTATTCGCAAGGAATCACATCATCAAACCGGTGACAAATGGTGTATTTATCCCAGCTATGATTTTGCCCATGGGCAGGAAGATGCGATTGAAGGCATAACCCACAGTATTTGTACGCTGGAATTTCAGGATCACCGTCCCTTGTATGAGTGGTTTACTGAAAATCTGCCAGTGCCTTCACAGCCAAAGCAGTATGAGTTTGGGCGTCTCAATATTAACTATATGATGACGAGTAAGCGTAAGTTAAAACAACTGGTCGATAAACATATCGTTGCCAGCTGGAATGATCCCAGAATGCCAACGATTTCAGGTATGAGAAGGCGCGGTTATACGGCTGCGGCGATACGCTCTTTTTGTGACGGTCTTGCCGTGGCAAAAACAGACGGTGTTGTTGATATTGCTCAACTGGAATTTGAGATTCGCAATAATTTGAATGAAAACGCACCGCGTGCCATGTGTGTATTGAACCCTTTGAAAGTCAGCATAACTAACGCCCCTGACAGCGTTGAATGGTTGGAAGTGGCTAATCACCCACAACAGGAAGCAATGGGTAAGCGTTCATTGCCATTCACTAAAAACATCTATATTGATGCGTCCGATTTTAGTGAAGATACCAGTTTGAGCCGGAAAAAATTCAAGCGTTTGGTGATTGGCGATTATGTGCGTTTACGCGGTGCTTATGTCATTAAGGCAGACGATGTCATTAAGAATGACGAGGGTGAAATTATTGAAGTTATTGCTTCTTTAGTACCTGATACTATTGGCCAGAATCCTCCGCCTGAAATGAAACCACGGGGCGTTATTCATTGGGTTTCAGTGACAGAAGGCAAGGAAGTCGAGTTGCGATTATACGACAGATTGTTTATGGCGGAAGCACCTGGAAAAGAAACGGATAACTATCTTGATGATGTTAACCCGGATTCTTTAAAAGTGATTAAAGCATTCGCAGAGCCGTCAATTGTTAACTGTGAACCAGAAACTACTTTTCAGTTTGAACGAGAAGGGTATTTTGTTAGTGATCGTTATGAGCATAACGTCGATACGCCTGTATTCAATCTGACCATTGGTTTAAGAGATACTTCAAAAAAATAAATACTATGTTAAAAGTCCATAACAGCTTAACTAAACAAAAAGAATTATTTACACCGATTGAAGCAGGTAAGGTAAAACTATATGTCTGCGGCATGACGGTTTATGACTACTGTCATGTCGGTCATGCTCGCGTTATGGTGGTATTTGACGTGGTGACACGCTATTTACGTGCTAGTGGGTACGATGTGACATACACCCGAAATATCACTGATATCGACGATAAAATCATTGCAAGAGCCAATGAAAATGGCGAAGATATCCAGAGCTTAACGGAACGTTTTATTACTGAAATGAACCACGATGCCGATGCGTTAGGTACGTTGAGACCAGATCATGAACCTAAAGCAACAGAAGCTATGGCAGAGATCATTACCATGATTGAAACCTTGATTGCTAAAGGCTTTGCTTATAAATCTGATAATGGTGATGTCTATTATGATGTTAGTCAGTTTGATGGCTATGGCAAGTTGTCAGGCCGAAATATTGATGAATTACGTTCCGGTGAACGTGTGGCGGTTAATGAAGCGAAAGATGATCCTTTAGACTTTGTCTTATGGAAAGCTGCTAAACCTGAAGAACCTGCATGGGAATCACCATGGGGAAACGGTCGCCCTGGTTGGCATATTGAATGTTCAGCCATGTCAGCAACATCTTTTGGTAAACACTTTGATATTCACGGTGGTGGTCAAGATTTGCAGTTCCCCCATCATGAGAATGAAATTGCCCAGTCAGAAGGTGCTCATGGCTGTCAGTCTGTGAACTATTGGATGCATAATGGTTTTGTGCGGATTGATGATGAAAAGATGTCTAAATCTTTGGGCAATTTTTTTACCGTGCGCGAAGTAATCGCGAAATATGATCCAGAAGTGGTGCGTTATTTCATTTTAACCAGTCAGTACCGTAGCCCATTAAATTATTCTGATGAGCAGTTAGATCAAGCTAAAAATGCGTTAACGCGTTATTACACCGCATTGCGTGATGTTGAGCTAGAGGAAAATGTAGTGTGGCAAGACGACATGGAGTTTGGCTCACGGTTTAAAGTTGCTATGGATGATGACTTTAATACTGCATTAGCCTTATCCGTGATGGCTGATGTGCGATTAGCATTAAATAAAGCTCAGGAAAATCAAGATAAGGAACAAGTTAGCTATTTCGCTGGCTTGTTAACTTCATTTGGTCAGGTATTAGGCCTGTTCCAGCAATCGGCGACCGATTTTCTAGTTGGTGATGCTGGTGATGAAGATGAAAATGCCAAGGTTGAATCTTTAATTGAAGCTAGAAATACCGCCCGTGCAGACAAAGATTGGGCTAAAGCCGATCAAGTTCGTGATGAGTTAACGACGATGGGGATTGTATTAGAAGATAATGCAGGGAAAACAAGCTGGCGTAGAAGTTAAGCTTAGTTAAAAAAGCTCCCAAATGGGAGCTTTTCATATGAATATTTTATCCTTGGTGCAATTCTTCTGCGGCATAAAAAGTATTTTCTAATAACGTTGCGACGGTCATCGGACCAACACCGCCTGGCACAGGTGTTATCCATGCTGCTTTTTCTTTCGCAGCCTTATATTCAACATCACCGGTTAAGGTTCCGTCGTCAAGACGATTAATACCTACATCAATAACAATGGCGCCATCTTTTATCCATTCACCAGGTATAAAGTTTGGTTTGCCCACTGCGACAATTAAAATGTCAGCTCGGCGTACATGTGATTCAAGATCTTTAGTCATACGGTGACATACCGTTGTTGTACAAGCCGCTAATAGCAACTCTAAGGCCATTGGTCTACCGACAATATTTGAAGCGCCAACAACGACCGCTTCTTGGCCACGTAAATCTATTCCCGTGTGTTTCAATAAAGTGATGATGCCTTTAGGAGTGCAAGGTTGTAGCTGGGGGTTACGTAATGCGAGCCGACCTACATTATAAGGATGGAAGCCATCGACATCTTTATGAGGAACGATATGTTCAATCACAGCATCGGCATTGATATGTTCTGGTAATGGCAGTTGGACTAAAATACCATCTATGTATTTATCCGCATTGAGCTTATCGATCAGTGCTAATAACTCAGCTTCGCTAGTAGTTTCAGGTAAGTCATAAGAATCCGATCTAAAACCGATTTCTTCACAACTGCGACGTTTACTGCCCACGTAGACTTGAGATGCAGGATTACTACCAAGAAGAACTACTGCTAAGCCAGGTTGACGTTTACCCGCCGCTAAACGTTGTTGATTAGCCGCTTTAAGGTTCTGTTTTAGTTCATTTGCAACAGCTTTACCATCTATAATCTGAGCAGTCATTCAGTGGTTCCAGACAATCAAAAAAAGATATGTTCTCATGTTGGCTAAAGAACAGCAAAAATAATAAAAACAGTGATTGACTGTTAGTGAGCATCGGCGTATTATTTCGCCTTCTTCGAGGATCTCCGTTCTTCGAAATGTCGGGGCATAGCGCAGTCTGGTAGCGCATCTGGTTTGGGACCAGAGGGTCGGGAGTTCGAATCTCTCTGCCCCGACCACTTCAAATATCTTATACCTCCTCGATTAGATATTCTTAATGCGCCCGTAGCTCATTTGGATAGAGCATCGGCCTTCTAAGCCGAGGGTAGCAGGTTCGAATCCTGCCGGGCGTACCATTTCCATACCTCATCTAACATCCTAGAAAGTCATACTTAGGGATCCTCAAAAAGTCCAACTTACCGAAGCTGTATTCCCTGTATTGGAATTAGGTTTATTAAGCCTACTGAGTTAAACTTGGCGCGGTTTTATACTTCTATATGTAATGGATTCACACATAGCTATGCCTCAAAATCTTTCGATGATTTCGTATTGGTTTTTAACACGATCACGTAGTGTTAAACGGTTAGTAACCGTCTTTGCTGACTTTGTGGCAACGGTGTTTGCGCTATGGCTAGCCTTTTCCTTAAGGTTGGGTGAATTTTATCTACCTATGCAACAGCAACTATGGATCTTCTTGCTGGCACCAATATTTTCTATTCCTATATTTGTAAAGTTTGGTTTGTATCGGGCAATTGTACGTTACCTAGGTATGCAAGCCTTGTGGACTGTCGTGAAAGCAACTCTGTTATATGCTTTGTTTTTTGCTGTCGCAGTTTTACTGTCTGGGGTAGAGGGTGTACCACGGACTGTATATGGAATAAATGCTCTGATACTGCTTATATTTGCAGGTGGTACACGATTGATTGCTAGGTGGTGGTTTGCCCACCTGGTAAGTAATTCTCGAGTAGGATCTGGACCATTATCTCGGCGATATATCCCGCCAGTACTTATATACGGTGCAGGTGCATCAGGCGCTCAGCTTGCTAATTCCTTGCAGATGGGAAGTCAATTACGGCCTGTGGCATTTATTGATGATGAGCCGGGACTGCATAGGCAATTGATAAATGGCTTGAGTGTGTATGCACAAAGTCAGTTGACTACATTAATTGCAAAATTCGATGTCCATGAGGTGTTGTTAGCGCTGCCTTCAATAACAAGGAGCCGCAGACAAGAAATTATTCGACAATTAGAGCCTTTTCCTGTGCATGTTCGAACCTTACCAGCCTTGGCTGATATTGCTGAAGGCAAGGTAACAGTATCGGATATTCAAGAAGTCGAAATAGCTGATTTATTAGGTCGGGAATCTATTGCTCCGATTCAGCAATTATTACATGCGAATATTACTGACAAAGTGGTGATGGTCACCGGAGCAGCAGGTTCCATAGGATCGGAATTATGTCGTCAAATTGTTCAGTTGCAACCTAAGCTAATAGTATTATTGGAACTGAATGAGTTTGGCTTATATTCCATTGAACAAGAACTGAAACAGCTTGATGACGAACTGCCGATAGTTGCCGTGCTGGGTTCCGTGCAAAACCAACAACGTGTCGAAGCGGTGTGTCGAAAGTTTGAAGTTGAGACGGTTTATCATGCGGCAGCCTATAAACATGTGCCGATGGTTGAGCAAAATATGGCTGAAGGTATTAGCAATAATGTATTTGGCACATTATGTTGTGCAAAAGCTGCGATCGCAAGCAAGGTAGATACCTTCGTTTTGATCTCGACAGATAAAGCGGTTAGACCAACTAATACTATGGGTGCCAGTAAACGTTTTGCCGAGTTAGTTCTGCAAGGCCTATCCGAGAACAAAGAGTTAAATCCAAGTACCCGGTTTACTATGGTTCGGTTTGGTAATGTATTAGGATCTTCAGGCTCTGTTGTGCCCTTGTTTCGAAACCAAATTGCTAATGGCGGGCCAATTACGGTTACGGATGCGCGTATTATTCGTTATTTTATGACCATTCCCGAAGCTGCTGAGTTAGTGATTCAAGCCGGGGCAATGGGTCAAGGTGGTGATGTTTTTGTTTTAGATATGGGCGCGCCGGTTAAGATTCTCGACTTGGCTAAACGAATGATTCAGTTAAGTGGCTTTAGTTTAAAGAGTGATGATTTCCCTGATGGGGATATTGAGATCAAATTTACAGGTTTAAGAGCTGGTGAAAAGCTCTATGAAGAGTTATTAATTGGTGATAATGTTACCGAAACTGAACACAGGAAGATTCTGCGTGCACAAGAAAGCGTAATTCCGTGGGAACAATTAAACGATATTTTGCAGCAACTTGAACAGGCCAATAATGCGTATGATTACCAAAAGGTAAGAGACTTATTATTAACCCACGTTGACGGATTTCAACCACAATGTGGTATAGAAGATTTGTTGCATTAATATTCTTAATAAGACATGAAAAGCATATTGGTGCAGTGTAAAATGAGTGGTTATTTTAGAGATGGAAAAAATTAAATGTGTGGCATAGTTGGCGGTATTACGGAACGAAATCTGGTGCCGATTTTACTCGAGGGATTAAGACGGCTTGAATATCGAGGCTATGACTCCTCAGGAATAGCAATACAGGGTGATGACAAGAGTTTGAGGCGTATTCGTTCGCTGGGTAAAATAAAAAATTTACAAGATAAAATAGAGCAAGAGACTGAGGCCCTGTCAGGGACGTTAGCAATCGCTCATACTCGTTGGGCGACACATGGCAAGCCATCTGAAAATAATGCTCATCCACATATTAGCAACGATAGTGTAGCTGTTGTTCATAATGGCATTATTGAGAACTATCAAAGCCTGAAACAAAAACAGCAGGAATTCGGTTATGTATTCGAATCAGAAACGGATACGGAAGTTGTGGCGCATGCCATCCATGCCCACCTTGCAACAGATAACGATATCTTTACCGCGGTAAAACACGCTATTGCAGAGTTTGAAGGTGCCTATGCTATTGGGGTGATTGGTAAAGACGATCCGGATACCTTGATTGCTGCACGTAAAGGCAGTCCCTTGGTGATTGGGCTAGGCATAGGCGAAAACTTTATTGCTTCTGATGTATCAGCTTTGTTACCGGTAACTCAAAATTTCATTTTTCTTGAAGATGGCGATATCGCTAAAATTAGTCGAGATCAGATACTGATTTTTGATGCACAAGGCCAAGCGGTTGAACGGCCTGTTAAGCAATCTAATTTATCTGCAACAGCGGTGGAGTTGGACGAGCATAAACATTATATGCACAAGGAAATTTTTGATCAGCCGCAAGCCGTAACTGATACGCTTGAAGGCCGCATCAGTCAGCAACATGTTCTAGTATCAAGCTTTGGTCATCAGGCGGAGCAAGTTTTTCAAACAGTCCAGCAACTACAAATCATTGCCTGTGGTACGAGCTATCACGCAGGATTAGTTGCTAAATATTGGTTCGAAGATATTTTAGATATGCCATGTCAGGTGGAGGTGGCGAGTGAATATCGTTATCGTAATCCGGTTGTCCAAAACAATACATTGTTTGTTACTGTCAGCCAATCAGGTGAAACCGCCGATACCTTAGCGGCATTGCAACAACTTAAGGCGTCGAAGAATTTAGACATTCCAACCCTAACTATTTGTAATGTTGCTGAATCCAGTCTTACTCGGGAATCAGACTTAACCTGTCTTACAAAAGCTGGACCGGAAATTGGTGTTGCTTCAACTAAAGCCTTTACCACTCAACTGATAGTATTGGCTTTATTGTTGGTGAGCATTGGCAAGTTACAAAAAAGAATCACCGATGAACAAGAACAGCGTATTGTTCAAGGCTTGCAGAAATTACCCAACCTGATTACGCGTGCTTTAGAGCAAGAAGAAACGATTAAAGATATAGCCAAATTATTTGCCGATAAACAACATGCTTTATTCCTAGGTCGTGGCACGATGTATCCGATCGCAATGGAAGGTGCCTTAAAACTAAAAGAAATTAGTTATATTCATGCCGAAGCCTACCCTGCAGGCGAGTTAAAACATGGCCCTTTAGCATTGATAGATGAAAATATGCCTGTCATTGCTATCGCCCCCTTGGATGATTTATTAGATAAACTTAAATCTAATTTACAGGAAGTGAAGGCACGTGGTGGGCAAATGATCGTATTTGAAGATGAACAATCACAACTTAGTTCTGAAAGTAATTTTACGGTTTTAAAAGTGACTAGTAATGTGGGCCGAATCACTGCACCGATTACATTTAATATCGCCTTGCAGTTATTGAGTTATCATGTGGCTTTGATTAAGGGTACAGATGTTGACCAGCCAAGAAATTTAGCTAAATCAGTGACAGTTGAATAGTTCTGGTATGTTGCAAAATGCAAGTGGATTCGGTTATCACCGTAATAAAAATATTAACTTTATGGTAAAAGATTTTATATGAGGTTTACCCAAAAACTCTGGCAATTAATTGCTAAAGAGCAAAGACAATTATTTGTCGTAGTCTCGGCGATGATGCTCGTTGGTATGCTACTTGAGACTCTTAGTGTAGGTCTCGTAGTTCCAGTAATAGCCGTAATAACGCAAGAGAATATAGCTGAACAATATCCATTTTTACTTCCGATACTAAATAGTTTGGGCAATCCTTCGCCAGAAAAGTTGATTGTTATCGGAATGATAAGTTTGATAGGGGTATACCTCGTTAAGGTCGTATTTCTTGCCGTTCTCGCATGGCGACAAATGAAATTTGTCCATGGTGTTCAGGCTGAATTATCGTTTAGATTGTTTTCGGGCTTTCTACAGCAACCCTATGTTTTTCACTTAAAACGAAATTCAGCACAATTAATTAATACTATAGTGACTGAAACAAACCTATTTACACATTCAGTTTTGATTGCGGGTATGACGATCCTTACAGAGGGCTTAGTCATGATTGGCATTTTAGTTTTGTTAATTATCGTTGAACCGACTGGCGCACTTTTAGTTGCTAGTGTATTAGGAATATCAGGCCTTGTTTTTCATAGAATGACGAAGAACTTTCTCCTAACATGGGGAAAGGAACGTCAGAAACACGATGAATTACGCATTCAACACTTACAGCAGGGCCTAGGTGGCGCTAAAGATGTGAAGTTATTGGGTAGAGAAAAAGAATTTCTTACTCAATTTCAATACCATAATGATGGAAGTGCCAAAATTGGATGGAAACAAAAAACACTTTCGCAGTTTCCACGGCTTTGGATCGAGTTACTAGCAGTTTCAGGAATAGCTATTCTTGTATTAGCAATGGTCGGCCAAGGTAAGCAGCTTGATACCATTCTACCAACGATGGGTTTATTTGCAGCAGCAGCATTCCGTATTATGCCCTCAGTTAATCGTATCTTGATTGCGATTCAAAGTTTGCGTTTTTCTCTACCTGTGATTGAAACTCTTCACCGAGAGACTGAACTAATAAAGAATATTTCATTACCCTCGGATACCGAAAAATTATCTTTTGATAATAATATAATGATTGAACATGTTAGTTTTCAATATCCCGATACAAAGAAACAAGTAGTCAAAGATATAAGCCTTGTGATTCCGAAAGGATCATCTGTTGGGTTTATAGGTAGTAGCGGCGCTGGGAAAAGTACATTGGTAGATTTGCTTTTGGGTTTACTTACGCCAATTAATGGCTCGGTTAAAGTCGATGGCATTGATATTCAGTCAAACTTACGAAACTGGCAAGATCATATCGGTTATGTGCCACAAACAATATTTCTAACGGATGATACTTTGCGGCGCAATGTTGCTTTTGGTTTGCCTGATGATAAAATTGATGAAAAAGCCGTTTTACATGCAATTTCTGCTGCTCAATTAGAACAGTTGGTCAGTGAGCAGGCAGATGGGCTTGATACTATAGTGGGAGAACGTGGTATTCGCTTATCTGGCGGGCAACGGCAGCGAATTGGAATTGCAAGAGCGCTTTATCATGACCCCCAAGTACTTGTACTTGATGAAGCGACCAGCTCCCTAGACATCGAAACTGAGCGTGGAGTGATGGACTCAGTGCGCATTTTGCAAGGTGATAAGACAGTGATTATTGTTGCGCATAGATTGAGCACGGTTGAACATTGCGACATCCTATTTCGCCTTCACCACGGAGAACTGATAGAGCAGGGCGATAGTTCGAGTGTATTACGTAGTGTGTAGAATATGAAAGCGTCAGTTTCATCTCTACTTAAAAAATATTCATGGCTAGAGTTATTCATGCATGCGCTTTATATGCTGAGAAATTTGGTTTTAAAATATTACAGTGGCTTAGTTTTTAGATTTAAATGTAAGTTGAACAATATAAATGTAGGCAACGGGTTTCAAGTTTGGGGAAAAGTTATTATCAACAAATTTCCAGGCAGCTCAATTCAAATCGGAACACAGCTACGGATTGTTTCTGATCCAGCCAGATATTCATTCAATATTTTTCCTCAGTCAAAAATAAGAACAATGACACCTAAGGCAAAGATAATAATTGGTGACCATGTCGGTTTTAATTCAATTTCTATTATGGCTCGGTCGCAAACTATCAGCATTGGAAATGGCACAATGATAGGAGGAAATTGTCAGATTATGGACAGTGATGGACACCCATTGTGGCCACCTGAAGACAGATGGGAGTACCCGGGTGATGAGTATGATCAGCCTGTCGAAATTGGAGATAATGTGTTTATCGGTTTAAATGTTCTAATTCTTAAAGGCGTTCGTATCGGACATAATTCTATTATTGCTGCTGGCAGTGTTGTGACAACCTCAATTCCTGAAAACTGTTTGGCAGCGGGCATCCCTGCAAAAGTCATCAAGCAATATAATTCCTGACATGAAATATTTCACAGATGAAATTTTTGCTTGGTTGGCGGCGATTATTCGTATGGTTCCTGGACGAATAGGTAGATTATTAAGAAAGGTGTTATATAAGTTTGTTATAAAGATGCACGGTAAACACATATCAATCTGTGAACATGTCGAAATTTCAGGAAGGAAAAATATAGCGCTAGGTGATCATTGTTATCTGGTTTCAGGAGCAATATTACGAGCCTGTGATCATGGAAAGTTAACAGTTGGGGATTACTTTGCAGTTAATGGAAATGCTCGGATCATCGCAGATAATTATGGTGAAATAACGATTGGCCATCATGTAATGATTGGCCCAAATGTTGTTATTCGAGCTAGTAATCATGTTTCAGAAGATTTATCTCGACCGATGTGGGAACAAGGTCAGACTGGTGGAAAGATCTCAATTGGTGACGATGTTTGGGTTGGAGCCAATGCGGTTATTTTGCCTGATGTTTCAATTGGTTCTCATGTTATTGTTGCTGCAGGAGCTGTGGTGACTAAAAATGTACCTGATAGTGTTATAGTTGCTGGGGTTCCAGCAACTATCCTCCGTCATCGCTAGGATAATTAATAAGTTAGGTTTTATGAATACTGATTGCGATCCCACTAGAAACTGTCCTATCTGCCAGCATGTGTCAACAGGTGAGAAACTTCCGTATCCAACTATACCGAATAGAAATTCATCGTTAATTTTCGAATATATTACTTCATGCAGTAACTGTGGTTTAGCTTGGGCTGAGCCGGTAGCATCACAAATGGAGCTTGATGCCTTTTATTCAGCAGGTGACTATTGGGACACACTGATACCCGAATCGTCTATTCAACGGGTACATGAATCTTGTCAAGCGAAGAATAGAGTATTATTGTGTAAAGCTTTTTTAGAAAATCAAGAATTAAAAATACTGGATATCGGGGCTGGTCATGGCTTCATTTCAAGTTGGTGTGATGAGCTTCCAAAAAATTCGGTAGTTCAATATGATTTTATTGAGCCTGACACAGATAAAAGGGATGAAATTCTACAAAGAAGTACAAATTTCACTGTGAATACTAAAACTAGCTTAGATTCATGTAATGACAAATATGACCTGATCTTTCTCAACCATGTGCTTGAGCATGTAGAAGATCCAGTTGTATTTTTGAACGAGGTTAAATCTGTATTAAATAAAGGTGGGTTACTCTATATTGAAGTGCCACATAATGACCACTTACATAAGCTGGATGTATTTCCACACACCCTTTTCTTTAATATTAATAGTCTTGCGAAAATAGCAACTCAACTTGGCTTGGAAATAGTGTCGACGCAGTCTTTTGGTAGTAATAACCAAGGGGTGCTGAACCGGTGTATTAGTCAATTGAATAAAGCAGCAGTGTATTTTAAACTTGAGAAGTTGCAACATTACTTCGATGCAAAGCAATGGGAATACAATAAATCGTCAGTAAATGGTATTTGGCTAAATATTATCCTAAAAGCATAGCATGGTGGAGGATTGACTCCCTTGATCAATCAGTAAAAGATTTTGGTATAAAGGCTTTCTGAAAAGTAGGCAATGAGTTGTATGCGTTTTTAGGAAAATGGTAGTTCTTATGTCGATAAAGCGGTGGGATAGGCATAAATACACCGTACCCAAGATCGCGATAGCCCGTTTTGGGAATAGTAGCCCGATGTAACCCTTGCGTATTTTCGATAATAACGGTGCCAGCCTTCACAGTACTTAATACTCTATTTTCATGCCCTAGAGGGTATATCTTATCTACTTGTTCATCTTGAAAGTAACGCTGTCCATTTAAGATATCGAGATTTGTGTGAGACCCCTTGATGAATTCATGTGGCCCAGTTTCAATAGTGCAATCAGATAAAAATACGAACATTTTCAATAAATGAAAATCGTGATTGATATCACGATGCCAATAATGATTCATGGAGCGATATTGGGCAGGGAAGTTACGTCTCACATAGGCTTCGATTAGTTTAGGAACCATCCCTAAATAAGCGGAAATAATGCCGAGAATAAATGGGTCAGTCCATGTTTCTCGATAAGTTGCTGATAGTTCTAACATTGGTACAGTTAAAGTAGATGGTCGAAAATCGGCTAGTACTTGTTCATAGTCGATTGCTTGTGATTGATCAAATGTTACACCGCACTCTTCCAATTGTTGAGGTGTACCAAGCATATAATTATTTATAAGATCCTTGTGGATAATAGAGTCAATTTTATTTTGAGCTAGGCATGGCATATTAAACTGCATGTTATGCAGCGCCTGTTGAAGTTCACTTTGCATCTGTTGCAGTTTTTTTTCAGGAATATATGAATCCAAGATTACACACCCGTCAGCCTTAAGAGTGTTGAGGGCATGGGTCTGTTTTGGAGATAGAGGATCCAGAAACCTCATATTTTTATAAGACTGATGATATAGTATGCGACTCTTAGTCATATCAAAATAATTGGGTTGACGTATTGTAGAGTTACTTCCTGAATACATGCGTATACCTGTATGTAGTTGTACTTTGTGAATGGAATTGTTAGTTTACGTAGACAATAGATAATATCATTTATTGGTGGATTTTGTAGTGGTAGCTGAGTTGTAACTATGACATTGGAAATAGCAGTAACTAATGAATAAAAACAATATACTCGAGGATCTTTATCAATCATATTTTCAATCTGATACGTCTTATTCTAGAGTTACATCAAGCCATTGGAAAGTAGTTGGGAAGCAAACAGTTACCCGTAAAACTGATGGTTCATTCGACCTCCATGGCCTAGGTTTTGGTCATAGAATTAGTAGCAATATATTTTCTCAACTCTGCCATATACCTGAATTGATTTTGGTTAAAGAGTTGCTGAGTAAGTTTCCTGAGTATTCAGACGCCGAAGGTTTCGGAAGAAGAATTGCGAGAAAACAGTCCTTTATGTTTGGGTATGACTGTTTGAGGCAATCATTAGCTGCATCGTATATTAAACGTTCTCTTGAAGATGCTGACATTAAGAGAATCTGTGTCATTGGTGACGGTTATGGTTATACGGGGGCTTTGTTGAAGTCTTTGTGGCCAGATGCTCAAATTATTGAAGTAAACCTTGGCCGGACACTAATGTTTGATGTGGATTATATTCATAAAGTGTTCCCAACTGCTTCTTTATCGTTAGCTACAAAAGCAAGTGAAATACAGTCAAATTCAGACTTTTTATTTCTGGCAGCAGAGCAGTATGAATGGCTACAAGGGAGCTCAATTAATCTGTTTGTTAACATTTCTTCTATGCAAGAAATGAGTTTGGATATTATTAATAACTATTTGTCTTTGATGCGAAGCTCATCAATCAAGAATCCTTTTTTTTATTGCTGCAACAGGGTAGAGAAACAGTTACCAGATGGTGAGGTAGTCCTATTTGAACAGTATGGATGGTCATTAGACGATATGATATTGGATGATGAGTTATGCCCCTGGTACAAACAATACCCAGCATCATTACCTCCGTTCTGGAGGTCCTTCGATGGGCCTATCCGTCACCGACTGGTCCGGTTGGCGAACTAAAACTTGAAAGTCAGTGTTGCTCTTTTTGCTGTTGATGCCGGTCCTAGACATGTTATGCGTGCCTTATCAGAATCTTCTATATTTGAGACTGCGTTAGTTGAGAGAGATATATTTGAGGATGTTATAGGCGATGGCACTGTCCCAGAGTTTTTTTCAAACGAGTTTGATGCATGGGTTGTAGGCACATCAGGTAGTGATGATGGTCAGACTGTTGAAACAATAATCAGAAAACAAGCCAACACATTTTCTAAGTTACTTATTGTTATAGAAGATTATCCAGGTAATTTCAAATATATAGAGGGTGGTCAACCAAATTTATTAGTTGTTGAGCATGAGAGTATTGAAGCGCACCATAAAGAACTGTTAGGACCAAATTGTCCTACAATATCAGTACGTCGTAATCCTCGTTATGATCAGCTGCGCTTATTTTATTCACAGCAACAATTAGATAGTAAAGCCTGTAATGATTCCATAGTTGTCCTTTGGGCTGGTCAGCCTGAAACAGAAGATGCAGTGATAGTTTTATCTCGCCTTATACCCACGTTAAAGGAGCAGAATATAGGGCTACTCTTTAGTGCTCATCCCAGAGATAAAGGCTATCCATCGGAATATGAAAGTTTATTTGTCCAACATAATATGGAGTGGTCTGATGTTACGGGTGTATCCCTAAATGATTGTATTGTTAAACATGCGCCTTTGGCTGTGATTACACAATATTCATCAGTAGCTATTGAAGCAGGATTCTACGGAGTTCCATCTGTTAATGTGCTTTATAGTGACGTTGGAGCAAAACGTCTTTTTCAAGATAAGTCTTTCAAAGTTCTTCCGTGGTGTTCGTTGGGCGCATCTATGATTATAGAAACAATACAAGAACAATGAGGTATAATTAACCAGTTGATATATGATCAAGAGTGTCGACTCAAATTAAAAAGGAATTTTGAAGCATTTTGGGGGGTAAAACCTTCTGCTTATTCGGTAATGAATTGTATTGAAAAAGTATTTCAGAGTCAGTTATGGCGTTGATTTATAGTATTTAAATTATAGTTTTGAGGATTTGAACGTTGACCGTTATACCTATTGTAGACATAAGAGTTTCAGAGAAGTACTCCACATCATCTTTGCTGAGAGATGGAAGTGTTTCATTGACTGAAAGTGAGCTTCAAAATGCAATCGATACTCTGCCAAACGAGGAGCCGATAACTAAGCTACTTCACCCAGAAGTGCGCTATGAGGTGACTGATAATTGTAATGCAAGCTGCATTATGTGCCCAAGAGATGAGCACGAGTTTGGTCGCGAACACGGCATCATGGATCAAACCTTATACGAACGCAGTATTGATGAGGTCGTAGAGTTAGGTGCCGAGAAAGTAGTGCTAACGGGCTTTGGAGAGCCTATGTTAGATAAACGGCTAGAAAAGAAAATAGCCTATGCTAAATCAAAAGGACTTTCTACCTACATTATTACTAATGGTTCAGTACTGACTGGAAAGCGTGCAAAAGCGATTTTAGAAGCTGGTTTAGATGAAATGCGTGTCAGTTTCTATGGAATGGGTTCGGAAACATACAATGCAGTAATGCAAGGGCTGGAGTATGAAAAAACGAAAGCGGGCCTAGAAGCATTCATTGCACTTCGAAATGAAATGGGTGCAAAAACAAAAATTCAAATCTCTTATTTGGTCTTGCCTGAAAATGAGGTTGATACTGAATCGTTCAAGGAGTATTGGGAACCACGTGTTGAAGCAATAGAAGTTTGGAAACCTCATAATTTCGGTGATGGTAAAGATTATCGTGATCGAATTGATGGCAATGATTCAAAAGCAACGTGTGGACGACCAGAAAATGGGCCATTGCAAATTCAATGGAACGGTGAAGTTATTCCTTGTTGCTATGATTATAATAATAAAATTATCTTAGGAAATGTCTTTGAACAACCTGTATTGGATGTCTTGAATGGTGTTAAATTCCGTCTTTTACGTGAAGCACATAGGCAGAAAAAATTTAATCAGTTCCCGTATTGCGATCAATGTGATCAGTTGTTGCCTCATGCAGATGCACTTGTATATACCAATCGCCATAATTTGCCTGCGGAAGAAGCCGTTAAATTATCAAACACTGATCTTTACGATCTTGTTAATGCCAAGGAAATAGGTGAAGAAAATATGACTGAGCGGTACAAAAATAATCAGCAATAATCAGCAATAAATAGCATCAGATATGTCCTTAAAAATATGCAGGAATAGCACTGTATTTATTACGGCGATGGGAGCAGTGCCTGATGCTGTGTATGGAATATTTTCATGTGACCGATTGCCTTTGCAAGAAATTTTGGCAATAGAAATAGCTGCTAAAACGCATGGTTGTCGTGAGGTCACTACATTAGATGATTATAGGCAGATAACCCTTAAGCGAGTTAAGGACCTTTTTAATACCGCCTTTGATATTGACACTGAATGGAAGTATAACTTTTCTTCGAAAGTGCCACTGTCCATAAAAAATATCCAAGATATCAACAAGATATTGTTTTTTGAGTATTTACTTGAGAATAAACCTAACGATAACTATATATTTCTGTTCGATGATTTAGCAATTGAGAACTTATTTATAAACGTTATCGAAGGTAAACAATTACTCGCAAAAAAAGTGTTACCGACAATGAAGGCTTTTGGTCGAATAGCCAGAACTGTTTTGAGAGTACTTCTTAACAATACTGAACAGACACCTTCAAAGGTAGTTTTTTATTCCCTTAGTGCAGGTGCACCGCAAGCTAATGTTGATACCTATTTTGGGTCTTTAAGGGATAAAATCTCAGATAGAGCGACGAGTTCAACTGTATATTTAGCATCGGGTAATAATTTTCGTCTTTCCCATGGCGGCTCACAGATCCCCATAGAAGCTTTTGCTTCTTTTTTTGATGTTGTTAAGGCATTTACCGAAACAATTTCTGAATGTTTGTCCCGAAAAAATGTAAATAGAATTTCACAAACGAGTAATCTAAACCACAATATTATTGAGTACTTGAAGGTAAGTGAGCTGAAAACGGGTGAATTTTTCATGCTTCAATTTTGTAAGCGTGCATATGACCGAATGCTAGAAAAACTTCGGCCAAAAACGTTAGTGCATCCATTTGAAAATAGAAGCTGGGAAAAACTGTTAATGCTTTCTGCAAGATCTCATCAAGTTAGTAATTGTGTAGGGTATCAGCACTCATCACTGACCAGTAGGCACCTTGCTTTTCAGATCGATGATAACGAGAGTACAGAAATTTATTTTCCTGATTCGATTATTACAGTTGGAGATGTCACTGCTGATTATCTCAAAAGTGTATCTCCTATTTACCAGGATAAACTGATTGTCGGGGGGAGCTTACGACGAGTAGATGTTGCGAGTGAACGGAGTTTGCCAGATATTTCACTATTAATTGCTATCTCCTCTAGTTTTTCAGAAGCCCTACGATTGCTTGTATTGCTTAATGATTGCCGAGATAGTATTGATGTGCCTGTTATTATTAGATCGCACCCTACTATTCCGATAAAAGAGCTATTTGATTCATTTAACTGGCCTAACAATATTTCTCTGTCAGAAGGAAAAACACTAACGGCGGATCTTTTATCGGTTTCGTTAATCGCATACAGCTCTTCTACAGTGTCGCTAGAGGGCATGCTTTATGGTCGTCTACCAGTGTTTATTGATATTGGTGATGTACCCGATGGCGATCCGGTTTTAGGAGAATGTACGGTAAAGTACACAGTAAATAAGAAAAATAGTCTTGCTGATATTATCAATGAATATAAACTTCTCGATAGTAGAATACGTAATGAAAAATCTGACTTAGCAATTTCCTATGCATCCAATTATCTACAAAAAGTTGATGGCTCTAAGTTAGAGAAAATAATAGATAAGATTATAGAATGATGCTTGTTTTCAGTTTGTTCCTAACGACTATTGTAAAGATACGAATATCTATTTGAGTAAGGTTTAGTTAAGAATCATAATATGAAAAAAAAACGAGTACTTATAACTGGCGGCAGTGGATTATTAGCCACTAACTGGGCCTGCGCCATCCGTGATACTTGGAATGTAACACTGGCCACACATCAGCATCTGGTTAAGCTAAACGGAACAAATTCATTTCAACTTACGTTGGATAACCTTAAATTGTTAGAGCAACAGTTTGACCACCTCACACCAGGTTTAGTTGTTCACACAGCAGGTATGACGAGTGTAGATGGATGCGAGCAATCGCCTGAATCAGCTATGCAAGTAAATGCTGTGATTGCTAAGAATATTGCGACTGTGACGGCAAATAGAAACATTCCTTTAGTTCATATATCTACGGATCATTTGTTTGATGGTGAGCGAAGCTTTTATACAGAAACTTCGACGACAAACCCTGTTAATGAATATGGTCGAACTAAGGAGTTAGCAGAAAAATGGGTTCAAAGGGAAAATCCAAACGCTTTGATTGTACGCACCAATTTTTTTTGTTGGGGTAATCAACTTAGGCAATCATTCAGCGATTGGTTAATATATAGTTTGCGTGAAGGCAAACAGTTAGATTTATTTGATGATGTCTACTTTAGCCCAATTTTGGCAGATAGACTGGCATTGATCGCTCATGAACTTGTCGAGAAAAAGGTTTCTGGTGTGTATAATTTGGTGGGCGATGAACGAATCTCTAAGTATGACTTTGCAATAAAGCTATGTAAGGAGTTTGAGTTATCGACAGAATTAGTTCGAAGAACACAAATAGTCGATGCAGATTTACAGGCAAAACGTCCTAAAGATATGTCACTAGATAATACTAAGGCGCAGAAAGTTACTGGACGAAGTATAGGTACAGTGGCTCAATTTTTATCTGTCTTGCACAATCAGGAACTCGAGGGTCGAAGAGTTGAACTTCTCGAAGCAATTAGCTAATCATAATATAGGAAAAACATGTCTATCTTGACCGGAAAATCAATACTTATTACTGGCGGAACAGGTTCGTTTGGTCATGCTTTTGTGCCGATGATGCTTGAACGATACAACCCATCTCGTTTGGTCATCTTTTCGAGAGATGAAATGAAACAGTGGGAAATGGCTAAGTTATTTGGCGATGATCCTAGGGTGCGTTTTTTTATCGGAGATGTTCGAGATAAAGATCGTTTGCATCGTGCTTTAGATGGCGTTGATTATGTAGTGCATGCGGCAGCTACTAAAATTGTACCTACGGCGGAATACAATCCTTTTGAATGTGTGAAAACGAATATTGATGGGGCGATGAATGTAATCGATGCTTGCATTGATCAGAATGTTAAAGGTGTGGTTGCATTATCGACAGATAAAGCTAGTAGTCCAGCAAACCTGTATGGTTCGACCAAGCTGGCATCAGATAAGTTATTTGTTGCGAGTAATGCCTATTCTGGCGTACATAACACCCGTTTCTCTGTAGTGAGGTATGGCAACGTTATGGGCTCTCGAGGATCTGTTATTCCATTTTTCTCATCGTTAGCAGATAGTGGTCGTTTACCAATTACGGACACTAGAATGACACGTTTTATGATTACTTTGGAAGAGGCTGTTGAGTTAGTTTGGCACGCATTTGAAGATATGGTCGGCGGTGAAATCTATGTTAAAAAAATTCCATCAATGACAATTATGGATATTGCAAATGCTGTTGTGCCTAACGCGGAACACGATATTATTGGGATACGACCTGGAGAAAAGCTTCACGAGCAAATGATAAGTGAAGAAGATTCATATTCTACCTATGAATATACTGATCATTATAAAATTCTTCCGGCAATAAATGCATGGAGCAATGACCCAGAAAGAATAAAAGATGGGGAAAAAGTACCCGAGGGATTTGTATACACATCAGATAAGAATTCGGAATGGTTATCAGTCCCTGGCTTGCAGGCATGGATTGAGGAAAACCGGAATAAAATAGGGAATATCTGATCGTGGAAATACTCCCTTATGGTCGACACCATATTGATGAAACCGATATTCAAGCGGTTGTAGATTGTTTGCGTAGTGGTGCTTTAACGCAAGGGCCAAAAATCTTGGAGTTTGAGAAAGCAATCGCTAGTTATGTGGGCGCTCGATATGCGGTGGCGGTATCTAGTGGTACTGCGGCTCTTCATTTGGCTTTGTTAGCTGCTGATGTAGGCGCTGATTCTACAGTTATTACCTCACCGATCACTTTTGCTGCAAGTTCTAACGCAGCCTTATATGTTGGTGCTAGTCCTGTATTTTCTGATGTGAGCATGGATACAATTAATCTATCTCCTGAAGCATTGATTGAGACAATAAAAGAAAACGATAACGTTAAAGCCATAATACCTGTACACCTTTCAGGTTTAGCCTGTGACATGTCTTCAATTTCTAAGATTAGTAGTGATGCAGGCGCAATCATTATTGAGGATGCGGCTCAAGCATTAGGGGCCAATTATGCAGATGGTAGAAAGGTCGGCTGTTGCAGTCATTCACTAATGACAGTTTTTTCTTTGCATCCAGTTAAGTCGATGACAACGGGTGAAGGAGGGGTTATCACGACTAATGATATGCATGTTTTTAAACGGTTAACACGTTTGCGAAGTCATGGTATTGTGAAAGAAGAAGACGCTTATCAATGTTTAGAGTCTGCCCAAACAGAAGGAATACCTAACCCTTGGTATTATGAGATGCAAGAGTTAGGGTACAACTACAGGATTACGGACATTCAATGTGCTTTGGGTTTATCACAACTTCATAAGTTAGATAAATTTATAGAACGTCGCCGGCTCTTAGCCGATCGATATGATCGTGCATTTTCTGATACAAAATGGATTATACCTGCACAGCAGAGTGGTCGTGAATATAGTGCCCATCACTTATATCCTGTAAAAATTGATTTTAAAGGTATGGGACTTACTAGGGCAAAGTTTATGAACCAGCTACGCGAGAGAGGAATCATCAGTCAAGTTCATCATATACCTGTACCTATCCAGCCATATTATAAAAAGCTAGGGTTTAATATGGATAATTGCCCTAATGCACAGGATTATTATCAACAAGCTTTGAGTATACCTCTTTACTATGGTTTAACTGAACAACAGCAAGACTATGTCATTGATGTATTAACGGAATTGTTATCTTGAATTGAACCCTAGAGTATCTTACGGATAAATATTAATAATAAAGTAAATACCTGATGTTATCGGGATAAATAACATGCTATTTTCCATTTCCTCAAAGATAGATAAAAAGTGTTTATTGAGCGTCTAAGTGATAGCAAAATCAGTTTTAATAATTAGGAGTTAAATAATTCCAATATGTCAGAATTTAGGATAAATAATACAACAATAGGTGACGGTAACGGTTGTTACATAATTGCTGAAATGTCTGCAAACCATTGTGGTGATTTTGATAAAGCAATTGCAATAATTCATGCGGCAAAAGCATGTGGCGCGAATGCCATCAAGTTACAGACATATAGAGCTGATACGATTACACTAGACTCGGACCGCGAGGATTTTCTTTTGCCTAAGGGCAACCCATGGGAAAGTCATAATTCACTCTACTCTTTATACGAGAAGGCGTTCACACCATGGGAATGGCATGAAGATTTATTCAGAGAAGGCAAAAAAATTGGGATTGACGTTTTTTCAGCTCCGTTTGATGCTAGCGCAGTTGAGCTTTTAGAAAAATTGAATGCACCTGCATATAAAATTGCTTCGCCAGAAATTACCGATATTCCCCTAATTAAACGTGTAGCCCAAACGGGTAAACCGGTGATTATTTCGACTGGGCTTTCAACTGTAGAAGATATAGAGTTGGCCATACAGACTTTACGAAATAACGGCTGTCGGGATTATGCCTTACTGAAATGTACAACGGCTTACCCGGCTCCGCCAGAAGATATTAATCTGAGAACAATTCCTGATATGGCACAGAGGTTCCAATGCATTGCGGGAATCTCTGATCACTCTCTTGGAAATGGGGTTCCTGTGGCAGCTGTGGCACTTGGTGCAAAAGTTATTGAAAAGCATTTTGTATTAAATAAGGATGACAAATCGGTAGATGGCTTTTTTTCATTGACCCCAGAGGAATTTGGTGAAATGGTGAACGAAGTTCGCACGGTTGAAAAAGCACTTGGTAAAATTGATTATTCAATTTCACCCGCAGCAGAAAAAAACCTTCTGGCAAAACGTTCATTGTATATAAGTAAAAATATTAAAAAAGGCGATGTCATTTCTCCAGAAAATTTAAAATCAGTTAGACCTTCTTATGGCCTACATCCTAAATATTATGAAGCTGTTATGGGGAAAATTGTCTGTAAGGATTTGCGAAAAGGAGATAGATTTCAATTGGATATGTTAGTTGAGAAAGATATTTAATAAGTTAACACTCAATGAGATTTTACGGCAGAAAACTATAGACGAGGAAGGATGTTAGGCATGAAGAAAAGTTGTGTTGTTGTTGGTGGTGGGCTAAGTGGATTGTTCTCGTCTATTTTACTGGCGGATGTTTTTGAAAATGTTTATCTTATTGAAACTGAGAAGACCTGTGGTGGTTTATTAAGATCTGTTCAGGATGAAGCTGGTGTTGTGTACGATCAGGGGAGTCACATACCAAATACTACTATGGTGCCAGAGATTGATAATATCCTTTTTGGTTTAGAGTCGGAAAGATATAAAACATGGAATAAATTAGGACGATTGAAAACGGGACATTATTTTAATGGTAAATGGAATCTAGAAACGCAACTGGTCGACACCAGAAACTTACCATCTCAGATTTATGAAAAGGGAATTGTCGAATTATTATCGAGATCAGAGAAAAGTGCTGCTACTGATGTTGCCAGTTATCTTGAACAAACAATTGGCCCTACCTTCACAGAGGAAATAGTTTTTCCTTTAATTAAAAAATTGTATGGTGCGAATGTCGCCCTAGATTCACTTGAAACAAATTCATCGGTAAATTATTTTGGCCTAACTCGTCTTTTGGGTTTAAATGCCGAAGTCACAAACAAATTAAAAGAGCTTGAGGCTTTTGATGATAAACTTGGGTATCACCTAATGAGTGATGCTGATGAACGTTTTAAGCGAGATGCTGTGCCAGAGTGTACTTATTACTATCCGAGAGATAATAAGGGTGTTCAAGGGTGGGTTGATAGTTTAATAGAACAAGCAAAGAGTAAGAACGTTGTATTCCTCACAGAAGAGCATGTGAGTCAGATTGAACATCAAGATAATTCAATTACATCTATTACTTTAGGTAATAGTAAGAAAAGCATTGATTGTGATTTTCTTTATTGGAGTGCTCCCCCCGTTTTTGCACTAAAAGCAGCTGGATTCGAACTGGAAAAAACTAAGGTTGATTTCAGAACTGCAAATATTTTTCATTTTAATTTTGATAAACCAATATTAAATATAGAGTCACATTACATTTGGAACTGGGATATAAATGCAAAAAGTTTTCGGGTGACTTTGTTCCCAAACTTGAGACAAAATGAAAAAGAAAAGAAAATTTTTAATCTCAGTATTGAAGCTTTGTCAGGAAGAGATGATGCTGAATTGATAACTGCAGATGATATGCTCAAGGAGTTAGTTGAAATGGAATTAATATCTGAGGATGCAAAAGTACTAAGTCAGTTACGCCAGACTATCCATAACACTTTTCCTGTACCAACATTTGAACAGAGTACTGCGACAAGTAGGAACTATCAGCAACTTATAAATTCTTTTGACAATATTAGTGTTTCGGGTCGATTCAGTGGAAAACAATGGTTGCATGCCGATGTACTCAAGTCGGCATATGAAGATATCAAAGGACGATTTTCATAAAACACTACAGAGTAGTGTTCTGAATAATACAAGAATCCATGACCAGTAAAATTATTTTTCAGTGTAATGCAGATAAGCAGAGTGGTTTAGGGCATTTTACACGATGCTTGAATATAGCAAATTCGGTGAAGTACCTTGAGTCTAATGTTGAATTGATTTTTAATGGGAATTTTAATCTTTTTGCAACCACATTATTAAGTAGTTCGGACATACCCTTCATATCCACTAATGACTTGCGTGAGTATAGGGAGCATATGCTAGTCCTTGATGATTATAATATTACTCAAGTTGATATAGATGCGATAAGGCAGCAAGTAAATACATTTATAAAAATAGATGATTTTAACAATTTTGATCTGAGTAAATTAGATCTTGTCATCAATTTTAGGCTTAATGCCGAAATGATGACTTACACTAGTCCAAAGAAGTGCCTTGGCTTGGAATATTTCCCTTTTAAGCTTTCTCTTAGAGATATTCGAGAAAAAAATATACATACTGAAAAATTAGAATTACAAAATATTTTCATTTTCATCGGAGGGGGGGATGAAACAAACGCTGGTAAAAAACTAGTGCGTATTGTCGATGAAACAGTTTCAAATAAACAGATATTTTTAGTTGATAAAAACACTTCCCGACAACATACACAACAATTGAGCAGGAATAGTGTTACCTATCTACCATTAATTAGTGAGATAGAGAAATATTATAGTAATGCAGATATATTTATTACGGGTGGCGGGTTGAGTAAATATGAAGTTGCATATTGTTGTATTCCGAATGCAGCGATCTCACAAAATGAGGGGCAAGCAGTTGATACACAAATTTTTGCAAAAGAAAACCTTACATATGACATGGGACTAGTTGAGTTACTTGATAGCAACCCTGAGTTGGTGAAATCCTCTATACAAGAGTTTTTGAAAAAACAGACATTAGAAAGAATAAGACGAAATGCGGTGGAAAAATTTGAGACCTCATCGACACTAAAGCTCGCAAAACAGTTATTAAAGGTATAAGCGATGGCGACCTATACGGATAAGAAAAATGAGTGGGAGCTGCAAGCTATTAGTTCTGAGAGCTATAAAATGCAAGTTTGTCGGCCAGTCAATGATACTGAATGGGATGCATTAGTGGCAGATATTCGAAACAAGCTGGTGTTGGATGGGAAAATAGACTCAATTATAGATGTGGGATGTGGAAATGGACTTATCCTCTCCCAGCTAAAAGATTCTGTCGATGATATCTATGGGATAGATTATGCCGCTACCATGGTAGAACATGCCAAAAAGCTTTTACCGGATGGTTACTTTAAGGTAGGTGAAGCGGCAAAATTAGACTTTAAAGATGGCACTTTTGATCGAGTCTTGTCTTATAGTATTTTTCATTATTTTCCGAGTGAAGAATACATATTACAAGCAATTGATGAATTGATCCGAGTTACAAAACAAGGGGGAATCATCCTCATCGGTGATTTATTGGATAAAAGATTTGAGGCTAAGATAAAAGGCGAAAGTAATTTAGATTACGAAAAAACACTTCCGCTCATACATCGATATTCAGAATGGACATTTTGTGACTTAGACTGGATTTCAAGTGTGTTGGAAAATAAAGTACAGAAAGTTGAAGTCCTGCAGCAACCAGCGAGTTTTAAATTGAACGACTACCGTAAGGATTTAAGAATTTGGCTTTAACTGAGGAGTTAACACACGCAGTTACTCAAAAGCTTGGGCGAACACATGGACTACTGACTAGTTCAGGAAGTGCTGCGTTAATTATTTCTTTGCAGGCAGCTAAAATCCCGCACGGAGCAGAAATTATTATGCCTGCTATCTGCTGTCCAGCTGTTTTGTTTGCTATTCAATTGGCTGGTTATACACCAGTATTAGCAGACGTCTGTCTTAATGATTTTTGCATGAACGCAGATGAAGCTGAAAAACTTATATCAGAAAGAACAAGGGCAATTGTCGCTGTTCATAGTTATGGACATTATTGTCAAATAGATGAGCTTGAAGCCCTTGCAAAAGATCGAAGCCTATTCTTAGTTGAAGATGCTTGTTTAGCTATGGGGGGAACATTTAAAGGACGGCCTTTAGGTAGTTTTGGTGATATTAGTATTGTAAGTTTTGGTTACGACAAAATTGTTAATTGTAATTATGGTGGTGCAGTAATAACTGATCGAGAAGATCTGTTTGATGAAGTAAAAAACATAGTAGCTAAAAATGACTTTTTTTCATGTAACATGCGCTTGGATTGGTATGATGAAATTACTGAAAAACTATTGAATTTAGATGCATCAGTAACAAAACGAATCGAAAATACTAAGCTTTGTCACGATTCTCTTGTTGGAGATAATATTGTAAAACTTCCATTTTTGGAGGATGTCGTTTATTGGCGTTTCCCAGTAATAGTTAAAAGTCGCAGAGATGAAATGGTAGAAGTGGCTAGAAAACAAGGTGTTATAATTACTAGTCACTATAAGTCATTACATCAATTATCTACCGGTATTTTTTTGAAAAATGCTGAATATTTTTCGAATCACATTGTTAATATCTTTGTAAGACCAGAAACACCAAGACAACAAATTTTAGACATCATTAATTTTGTAAATGAGTTTCAGAATGATTAGAGACCTTAAAAGTCATTATAGAAAATTATTAGAGCAGCATGGACCAAGTCCAGCAGCCGTTCAGCACATTAATCAGGAATCTCAGTTTAAGCGGTTTGAAGTGTTGGCAGAGGTTGATAAGAACATAGACTCTGTTATCGATGTTGGTTGTGGTTTAGGCGATATGTATGAATATCTATTGCAGACAAATTTTTCAGGTCGTTACCTTGGCTTAGATTTTGTTGCTGAGTTTGTGGAGCTAGCTAAAAACAAATATGGTAATAATCCAAATGTAGAGTTTTCGGTGTGTGATTTAGCCGTTGATGCTATTCCTAAAGGATATGACTATATACTTCTAAGCGGTGTATTCAATAATAAGATGGAACAAAATAAAACATTTATGCTTGATACGATTGAGAAAATGTTCTCTAGCTGTAATAAAGGTATTGCTTTTAATGCCATGTCTACTTATGTGGATTATGAAGCAGAGGAACTTTTTTATTCTAACCCTCTAGATATATTTGATTTTTGTAAGAGAAATATAACTCCTAGAGTTGCTTTAAAGCACGATTATTTAGTCAAGAAAAACAGTATTCCATTTGAATATACGCTGTATTTATATAAGGATGCTATGAAGTGATTTGTGCTGTTATGCAACCCACATATTTTCCATGGTGTGGATATTTTGACTTGATCGATAGCGTTGATACGTTTGTATTTTTGGATGATGTAAAGTTAGAAAAAAGTGATTGGCATGTCCGCAACAGAATTAAATCAGCGAGTGGTGCGCTTATGCTAAGTCTAAGTGTAAAGCTGCCCAATGGCCGAATGGAGACAATGATTGATCAGGCTGAACTGAATTTAAACCACCCATGGACAAAAAAACATTTAAAAAGTATTTATAGTAATTATAGAAAGTCAGCATACTTTGATTCAGTTTATCCGTATGTTGAGTCGCTGATTTTATCTGAAGAACAAATGTTAAGTACTTTTAATATTTCCCTGATTAAATCAATTTCATCTAAGTTGGGTATTGATACTAACTTTGTATTGTCTTCAGAGATGAGCGGGATTGATGGTGTGAAAGATGATAGGTTGGTCGATATATGTAATAAGCTTGAAGCTGGCCAGTATTTGTCTCCCGTTGGCTCTGCTGCATATTTAGAGCAGCACACACCAGGAGGGGCAATTTCTCGTGAAGGAATAGAGTTGTATTACCAGCAGTTTGAGCACCCGGTTTATGAGCAAATGTTTGGAGAGTTTTTGAGTCATATGAGTATTCTTGATATGTTATTCAATTGTGGATTTGAACACTCATTAGAATTAATAAGAAGTGGTAGAAAGCGTAAAAAGAAGTCGTTAAATGACTAATAGCAATTAAAGAAAAAAGGCAAAGCAGTTGACAAGAAGAATCGCTATCCTTCCAGCTAGAGGAGGCTCAAAACGGATTCCGAATAAAAATATTCGTGACTTTTGTGGGAAACCTATGATTGCATATGCCCTGGATGCTGCACGCAAATCAGGCTTGTTTGAATGCATTCATGTATCAACGGACAGTAGAAACATTGCAGAGAAAGTTGTTGAGCTAGGGTTTGATATAGATTTCATGAGGCCGGCAGATTTAGCAGATGACCATACACCGATAGTCCCTGTTCTTAAATATGTTGTTGAACAGTATCGTGAAAGAGGGCATTTTTTTGACGAAGTCGTATTAATAATGCCTTGCGCACCACTGATAGATTCCAGTGATTTAATTGGAGCTTCAGCTTTAATGGAACAATTTGAATCACGGAAACAAGTTTTAGCCGTATCTCCTTATCCTGTGCCAGTAGAGTGGGCATTTGATCGTTCTGATAATGGTATTCTTTCTCCTCTACAGCCCGGTAAGTTTTCAATTCGGTCTCAGGACCTTGGAGACAAATATTTTGATGTGGGAATGTTTTGTTTCTTTCCTGAGAATAAAATTTTGATGGCAGAGGGTGCAGGAGATGATGAGGCTTTTGTGGGGTATGAAGTGCCTAAGAGTAGATCAGTTGATATAGATAATGAGGATGATTGGCTGTTTGCTGAAGTAATCTATCGAGGCTTGCATCTTGATTATTGAAAAAGAAGTAGAAGATAGATGAGAGTCATAAGAGTAGGTAGCGATAACTTTGAACTGTTATGGGATGAGTTATGGAAAAATGGAGCGAGACGTTATCCATTATATGGAAAATTTAATCGCTCATTTTATTCGGCATATAACGATGATAAGCAACATGAAGACTGCTCATTTATTGTAGAAGGTCAGAATGGGCCGCTAGCTGGAATGATGATTACATCAAACGTTGACTCATCAGGAACAACATCTTTTTCTGTTTTTAACTTGCCCACTCTATTTATTCTTAATGAAGAAATAGATGTAAGCTCACAAGCTTGGAAATTGGTTAAGAAGGAAATGGAGTCGCTAATGACTTCGTCCGAGCTTTGGAACTGGACACACTCAGAGTTTTTATCTGATGAAGGAAGTATTAGCTCTGTAGGTAGGTTCCTTCTTTCATTGGGAGCACGATCAGATATTGAGTGGACTCAGGTTGTTGATCTTAGGACTGATCCGGGCATACTCTTTAAGCAGATGACAAAAGGTTGTCGTTGGGGCGTTAATTGGGGGAAGAAAAATTTAGACCTGCGTGTCATTGATAATAAAACTGTCACAATTGATTCTTTGAAGATATTTCGTGAATTACACATAGAAGCTGCAGGCCGTGAAACGCGTAACCAACAGAGTTGGGATGCTCAGTTCGAAATGATCAAGGGAGGAGAAGCCTTCCTAGTCTTTGGCTATTTGGGAGAAGATTTAGTCTCTGCTGCTTTGTTCTCACACAGCTTGGACTATTGCTTCTATGGCGTGAGTGCTTCAAAACGTGAGTTATTTAATAAACCAATTTCTCATGTTGTAATTTGGGAAGCTGTTCTACATGCACAGAGTATTGGATGCAAATGGTTTGATCTTGCAGGTCAACGTTTTTCAGGAGAGCGGCAAGAGCCAACTGAAAAAGAGTTATCAATAAGTGCTTTTAAGAGAGGTTTTGGTGGAAACACTATGGCTAGAGTAAATTTAGAAGTAAATTCATAATATGTCTGAAAACTATTTTCTATGGCCAAAATCTCGTTACCTTCGAGGAGGGTTCAGAGGATTAAAAAAAGGAACTACTTCGGATATAGAGTTATTATTAAAACAGAGATATAGCTCTGGAGTGCCTGTAATTGTATCGAGTGCAAGGGTTGGAATAGTCTTAGCCTTGATGGCTCAGAAGCTTACCCGACCGGATTATGTGGGAATTTTCCCTTTTGCTAGCCACTGTGTTATCGAGTCTGTGGGGAGAGTCGCAACCCCAATACCTGCAGAATTAAGCCAGCACGACAATATAAGTTTGATTTATCATCAGTGGGGTTATATTCAACAGCGCACAAGTTTAAATACAAGAATTATTGAAGATGCTGTTGATAGCTTCTGTCATCCTGGGAGTGAATTATTTCCTTTGAATGGGATGTATGAAATTTGGTCTTTACCTAAATTAATAGGTAGTCTTGGTGGTGGTGTGGTGTGGTGTCGTGATGAACAATCAGCGGAAGACATCAAAGCACTTCGAGATAATAATAAACTAAATACACAGCCGCGTTGGTTGCTTAAACTGCTAGCTAGCTATTGGCCTAGGTTTGAATCACTTTGGTTTTCTGCCGAGTCAGCAGGTGGCCCTTTACCAAAATGGGCAACTGGAGACATTTTATACGGCCTTGAAAGCTGGGATAAAATAGAACATGCTCGTCGTGAGCGTATACAAATTGTTCAATCTTTATTACCTGAGTGGCTAGAGTTACCTGATAGTCGTTTACCGTCAGTTATTCCTATTGAAGTTTCTGAAGAGAAAGCAAAATTATTAATAGAAAAAGGCTTTTCTGCTGGGTATCGAACATTTGAAAAGTTTAACGAAGATCAAAACAGTGAACTTGTTCGGTTGTTTCCCTTATATGTACATCAAGACATTCCTTGTGAATTGTTAGAGAGTTCTAGGAAAATATTGCAATGACGATCTATATTGGCCCTGCCCGTAATAAAGAAGAAATGATTGCAGCGCGTGATTTAGCCGTTAAAACTTTTTCTCCTTTGACTCCAAATAAAACACGAGATCAAATAACGGAGTTTAAAGATTTTTTATGGAATGAAAATGGTAGTCTTAAGCTAGAAAATATCATAGTGGTAGCTTCAGAAGATAGGGTTGTCGGAACAGTTAGACTGGTTTTTCGCAATTTGTATTTTGGCATTGACTCTTATTATTGTGCCGGAGTTAGTAGCGTATGTATTGCCGAAGAATATCGAGGAAAAAAACTATCACTTTCATTGATGGAGGCAACTTTAGAGCAAGCTAAATTGCTCGGATGTGAAGTTGTTCTATTATTCGCTCGCCGAGCATTAGATCATTACTATCCGAAATTTGGTATCTGGGGGCTGTCTAGCTATAACAATATTAGAGTTTCTATGTCATCAGTGACAACAGCAAAGCGTCAGACGGTCACGCTTAAAGATGTAGAATCAAGTAACCTTCATGCCATACAACAATGGCATGCATTATCTTACGGTAATTGTTTCGGTTATATCGAACGGTCTTATGATTACTGGCAATTTCTTATTGAAAAATTCAAGTGTCAGAGTATAGCTATCAAAGCTATTTGTGATGATGGAAATATAATAGGATATGCGGTAATAAGCGATGAGTTGATAATGGAATTGGCGTTTGAACCTAAGGAAAACTATGATGTGATGTCTATTATTGGTTTACTTGCGGGGCAGAAGGGTTTTTTAGATATGCAGCTGCCTGAAAAACATCCGATAGTGGGAGAGTTGACTTCTTTAGATATAACCGTATCACACCGAGAATGTGAATATGGCGGTCATATGCTAGGGATATTAAATGAAAAAAAAGTTTACCGAAAATTTGAGGACAAGTTAAAACGAAATGCAATTAAATTAGGATTAAAACCCCTAAAGGAAAGAGTCGATGGACTTTGCTGGGAGTGGGATGGGCACGACGTGACAGTTCAGTTAACAGAACCACAAAAAAAGTTAGGGGTAGAAACTACAGCAAGGTTGCTTGGGGCACGGCTAGTTTCAAGATATCAGAACAGTTATCTAGCACCATGTGAATCAGTTAATTTTTCAAGCCCAGATCATTTCTAAATTTTTAGCATTAAATTTAATCACTTATTTGGGATATAGTTTTGAAATTAGCTCTAGGTACAGTTCAGTTTGGTCTTCCTTATGGCGTAGCAAATCAACTGGGAAAAATTGAATTTAATGAAGCATCTGAAATATTGCATTACGCTGCTAATAAAGGGATAGATACGCTTGATACAGCGATTGCCTATGGCGATAGTGAAAAAATACTCGGTGAGATGGGGGTAACATCTTGGAGAGTAATATCAAAGCTGCCTGCAATTCCTAAGTCATGTGGCGATATTGGTTTATGGGTAAAAGAAACTGTTTTTGCATCAATAAAACGTTTAAACCTTACAAAGTTATATGGGTTATTGATTCATCAGCCTTCACAACTTGAAGGTGCTCACGGAGAAGCATTATTTCGCTCGTTATGTGAGCTTAAAGCGCAGGGATATATCGATAAGATCGGTATTTCAATATACACACCGGATGAGTTAGATACTATTTGGCCTCACTATCAAGTTGACATTGTTCAAGCACCATATAATGTCTTTGACCGAAGGTTAGCAACATCAGGCTGGATGTCGAGGTTATATAAGTTAGGGGTGGAGGTCCATGTGAGGTCTATCTTCCTTCAGGGCTTACTTTTGATGGAAAATTCAAAAAGGTCGGAATTTTTTAAGCAATGGCAACCTCATTGGGAACTATGGCAGTCTTGGCTAAAAAGTGTGGAGCTGACGCCATTACAAGGGTGTTTGGCATTTACTTTATCAAATACGGAAATAGATCGTGTAATAGTTGGTGTGGATAGTTTAATGCAGTTAAAAGAAATTGTTTTCGCATCTGAGTACAAAGATATACCCTTCCCTGATTCACTTGCCACTAATGATGTTCAATTATTGAACCCATTAAATTGGCTTTAAAAAATAGATTGAAAAATTTAATACTAGGAGAGTCACTATAATGTCTCAGCGCTATCAGCGTTCAGAAGCTTTACTCGAAAGAGCTTTAAAGACGATACCTTTAGGCAGTCAAACCTATAGTAAAAGTAAAACGCAATACCCTTATGGAGCATCACCATATTTCATTGTTAGAGGGAAGGGCAGTCATGTCTGGGATGTAGATGATAATGAGTATGTAGATTTTACTAGTAGCCTTGCGGCGGTATCGCTAGGTTATAACGATACGGATGTAACTTCGGCGGTAAAAGCACAGCTAGAAGATGGTGTTTTATTCAGTCTTCCACATCCTATAGAAATGGAAGTGAGTGAAAAGATTTGTGAAATGGTCCCTTGTGCAGAAATGGTCCGTTTTGGGAAGAATGGTTCGGATGCTACTACAGGGGCAATAAGGCTGGCTCGTGCATATACTGGTAGGGACCATGTGGCTGTCTGTGGTTATCACGGTTGGCAAGATTGGTATATTGGATCGACACCACGTGATCTTGGTGTGCCTTTGGCAACCAAGAATCTGACCCATACATTTACATATAATGATCTTGATTCTTTGGCGAAACTTTTTCAGGAACATTCCGGTGAGATTGCTGCAGTCATTATGGAACCGATGAATGTTGTTGAGCCTACTCCTGGATTCTTGCAAGGCATTAAACAGTTAGCACATGCCAATGGTGCAGTACTGATTTTTGATGAAACCGTTACAGGTTTCCGTTTCTCAAATGGCGGGGCGCAAGAACTTTTTGATGTTATTCCTGATCTAGCAACTTTTGGTAAAGGCATCGCAAATGGTTATCCAGTTTCTGTTGTAGCTGGGAAAAGAGAAATTATGCAACTCATGGAGGAGATCTTTTTTTCATCGACCTTCGGTGGGGAAACACTTTCACTGGCAGCGTCGTTAGCGACTATGAACAAACTACAACAGGAACCTGTTATAGCAACGATGAGGCAGCAAGGAGAGAAAATAGTAGCTTTTTTAACAGAAGCAATTTCAAAATATGCGGCAGGTAATATCTTTAAGATAACGGGTGACCCAGTATGGAGCTTTTTATTAATTTCTGATGTGGCTCCATATACTCAATGGCAGATCAAAACATTGTTTATGCAAGAAATGCAGGCGAGAGGGATTTTGACAATTGGAGTTCATATTATGAGTTATGCTCATAGTGATCAGGACTTGGAACTGCTTTTTAGTGCTTACGACGAAGTCATTCCATTGCTCGTTAATGCGATTAAAGAACATTCGCTCGAGAGTTTACTGAAATGCGACACTCTCGAACCTTTGTTTAAAGTACGCTAAAAAGCTGGTAGACATGAATTTTCGGTACGCCAATCCTATAAATTTTATGAGTAGTTTTTGACTTTAAACCTGTGATGAATATACCAATTATAACTAACATTTTTCGCAGTAGAGAACGTGCACGATTACGACGAATGATGCGTGGATTTCGATTATTAAAACAGTCAGGTCAGTTGGCGAAAATATCGAATATTAAAGAAGCTTTGACAAATACTGTTATTGAACAGTGTCAGGATCGATTGTCTCAACACATTTTTGGTGCTGGAACGGGGATGGGAGAACAAGTAATAAGGCAGTACTTATTACTCCGAATTGGAGGAACAAGCTTAAATAAATCCATATTGTTATATGAAGGGAAAGCAAACGCTAGTTCTAAGTTAATTCATCCCATGCCTAGAGAATGGCAAACTAAACTAGAAGAGCATGGTATTAGAGTTGCAAAGTTCAGATCTTCACTACTATGGAAATGCTATGTGCTTCTACTCATTGCTTATGGGCTGACAACTTTTTTTAAGCATATATATACAAATTTTTTGGCTGTTATTAAGTTAGAACGAGTAGAGCCGGATAGTAAACATGCCTATTTTTTATCTATATCTAAAGGCAACCTACCTAATAGAAATAAAGCTGGTAAAAGTTACGATATTTTGTCTTGGTATTACGAAAGAATGGGGTCTGGCTCAGCTATAAATAATTTATATCATGGAGTAATTAGTGTTAGCGATTCGACTTTAATTGATGGTGTAGGTATTAAATATAGGTCTAGTCCTATACCTCCAATTTCTGACTTATCCTCTTTATTATTTGTAATTTGGGGGCTCAAGGCTATAGGATTATCATTTTTAGATTTTCTTCGCGGACGTTGGTGGCATGCATTTATTTTGCATGAAGCAACCTTGGCTGCAATGGTCAGGCTGCAGAAACCTGAAAAATTAGCTCAAGATTATTTGTTTAATAACTCAAATTGGTTTTATCGCCCACTTTGGACATATGATGCGGAAAAACTGGGTGCAAGAATATTATTTTACTTTTACTCAACGAATGTGGAGCAGTTTAGAAGAAGTGATGGGAATAAAGGTGTCACATATGGATGGCAAGCCGCTAGTTGGCCACATTATTTAGTTTGGGATAATTATCAGGTCAGTTTCCTGAGAAATGAGGTTGGAAGTAGAGCTCAGGTGTCGGTGGTCGGCACTATTTGGTTCAATTCAAATGACAAAGAGTTACCTCCTCTTCCCGCAAACACTATTGCGGTGTTTGATGTTCAACCAATCAGAGATTCTCTTTTCCAAGCTCTGGGTGCAGATTCGGAATATTATACGCCACATACCACTAATCAATTTTTAATCGATATTTATGAAGTATTGGCTGAAAGTAATTTTAATTTAGCATTAAAATGCAAACGCAATATAGGGAAATTGCTGCACCCAAAATACGAAAAATTAGTGGGAGAAATGTCGTCTTCACTAAATCTCGTTCTTATTGAGCCAGAAGTGAGTGCCTCACATGTAATTGAAAACTGTTGTGCAGTAATATCTATACCATTTACTTCTACCGCATTGCTAGGAAAAGATCAGAATAAACCTTCTATATATTATGACCCCAATGGGTTTATTCAAAAAAATAAAACGGATGCTCATGGAGTTGAGTTGTTATCAGGCAAAGACGAACTTCGACAGTGGTTAAAGACACTGACACTAAGCAAGCATGAGAGTGCCATAAATATTGGGTTTGATGTAAAACATGACATATGAATTAAGTTCAATTCAAAATGAAAGAACACTTCGCCTTAATGCTTTGAAGAATGAAGGCAAGGGAGCAACTGTTAGTTTCTTGAAATTTATCGAAGTGAGATTTGATGGTGATGATTATCAGAGAGTATATAAGGCATACCAGTATGCAATAAATATTGATTATGATCATGTTGGATTAAGTTCGAGTACATATTTGGTGCATCCACTACGGGTTGCAGAAATGGCCATGGGGCTAGTTCCTCCCGTTGATATCGATAGTATTATTATTGCGCTATTACACAATGTTCTAGAAGTTGGGGGAGGGAATCTGCATGAACTTGAAGAGAAGTTTGGTAAACAGGTATCTAATTCTATATCCACGTTAACAGTTGATCGTAAACAGCAGTCAGATCCAGTCTATAAAGCAGACTATTATCAAAAAATTAATGCCGGCTATAAAGGGATGAAAATAGTAAAGGTACTTGATAAGCTAGATAATATTTTTATGTTAGGGCTTAACCCTGACAAAGATGTTCGCGAGGCCTATTTAGATGAAATTGATCAGTTCATTATTCCTATGGCAGAGAGTGTATTACCTCATTTAGTTGAGTACATGAGAGAGTTGTCTGATGATGCTAGACAAATAGGTTATTTTCCAAATTTTTAAATGAGATAGATTATGTCGGTAGATTATGAAATTGCAGGTCGAGTGGCGATTGTCACAGGCGCTAGTTCGGGTATGGGCTTGGCTTCAGCTATAGAGTTAGCACGCCAAGGGGTAAATTTAATTTTGATTTCTAGAAATGAAGATAAGTTAGTTCTGGCAAAAGCAGAAATTTTAACTGAAACAAATGTTGAAGTAGAAATATTTCCTGGCAATGTTATTGAGCAGAATTTACCATCAAAAGCTGTAGAGTTAGCACTGGATAAGTGGGGTAGAGTAGATATTTTAGTTAACAATGCTGGTGGCCCTCCTATGGGTTCTTTTTTAGATCAAGATGACGGCGCATGGGATGAAGCAATAGAACAAAATTTAAAGAGCGTTATTCGCTTTACGAGAGCTGTTGCACCTAAAATGATTGAAAATAAGTGGGGCCGGATAATTAATATTACGTCTACATTGGCAAAAGAGCCATCACCTGAGATGGTACTGTCTGCTACTGCCAGAGCGGGTGTTTCAGCATTTGCGAAATCGATATCTTCAGAGTTGGCAGAGTATGGCGTAACAGTTAATACTTTGTGCCCTGGCGGGGTACTAACCGATCGTTTGCACGGATTATTAACTACTGCTGCTGAGATGGAAGGTCAGACTTATGATGAAGTCTTACAGGCAAGTCAGTCAATGATTCCGATTGGTAGGTTTGCTGATCCGAGAGAGTTTGCTGATATGTTGGTATTCATAGCTTCGGAGCGAGCACGATATATCACTGGTACCACAATTATGGTTGATGGCGGTCTCACCAAAGGGATTTTTTAGATCAATGATCGAGCCTTTTCAACCAGATATTTTTTCTGAAATAAAACCTGTTTTCTCGGATGTTGGAATTGAAAAAGCAGAAGAAATAAAAAAGGTTTTTAAAGTAAACTATGATTCCTTGAATGCCGAAATAACTAGGGTTAGGAAATTTGGAGGAATTGAGCTTAACTCCAATAACTTTCGAATAGACACAGATAAAGGGCAATTTATACTAAAAGTTTTTGATGATCTGAGTGAAAGAGAACTAGAGGCTATAGAGAAACAACATGCCTTGATGGCTTGGCTATATATGAATCAAGTATCGTGTCCATTTCCTCATAAAGGGCAAAGTCAAACATATATATGCCGGTGTGATGATGGCAAGTACATAAGCCTGTTGAGTTTTATTGACGGAGGTTATTTTCCGGGTATAGACATCCCTGAAATACGAAAGGTTGGAGAAGCCGTAGGAAAGTTTCATGCCCAGCTGAACTTGGCACCAAATGAGTTAAAACCTAATAGAAAATATCCTCATTTATCTAGTACTGATAAAGAAGTATTTAATGATGTAATTTCTCAATCCCAAAAAATACTGTCTAAATTTCCTACTGAACACCGCAGTTTATTAGTTAATAATAATACTATATTGAACAAAGCGTGGGCCCAGGTTCTTAGTTATCAAGATGACTTTATTCAAAGCAAGCATGGACTTGTACATATTGACATCCACCCTCATAACGTAATAATGAGTGGGAACAGTGAGCCTATATTTCTGGATTTTGATTCTTTGATGCATGCTCCTCTTAAAATGATGCTTGGCTTTAGTGCTTATAAATTATTACGACAGATCGTGAGTAGAAATGGTAATAATATGTCGCAGAAAGAAAAGCGAGCTTTGGTTTATGACTATTTAGAAGGGGCGCTTTTGTTTTTACCTGATTTAGATTTATCTCCTAAATCGGTCGCAATTTTTGCATACACAGAGATTTGTCGGCGAATTTCTTGTATTTTAAGGTTGAATATTTTTGAATCTAATCCTAGTTGGAATCATGTTCTAGAAGTTCAGATTGCAGGGCTAGCCGAAGTCGAGCTTCTCTGTGGGGAGTTAAGCTGAGTTTGAACATTCTAAGCTAGATAATTTAAACTCGTCTCTTTAGTAATTAAAAAAGTAATATATATGTTCACAGCAGTAATACCCACACTGAATAGACCCGCCGACCTCAGCAAAGCAGTGATATCAATATTGAGTCAGACATGCTTACCTGAGGAGCTAATTATTGTTGATCAAAGTGTAGATGATAAGTCGAAGTCTCAGGTCGGTTTATTAATGAAAGGCCGTGATGATGTTCGGCTGAACTATATTCATGAACCTAGGATTTCAGGCCTTGTTGAGGCCAAACGAGTTGCAGCAAGTCAAGCTAATGGAAACATTGTTTGCTTTCTTGAAGATGATATTGTTCTAGAACATGACTTTATAGAACAGATTATGAAAGGGTTTAATGAGCATCCAGATATGATAGGCTGCTGTGGCATAGTAACGAATATGCCAAAGCAGGCATTTGCTCACAAATTTATATTTACTTTATTTCATCGTGGGATTTTTAGAGATAAACGTGTTGCTATTTATGGTCAGATGGAAGGGCGTGGCCATCAGTTAGTGGCGAGCAAAATGATATCTGGTGGTTTATCGGCTTGGCGACAGGAAGTTTTTTCTGCTGTGCAGTTTGATCCTACCAATGGTTATTTCATGTTGGAAGATATTGATTTTTCTACTCGCGTTGAGAAGCATTTTGGGCCTCACCTTTATATCAACCCCAACGCTCGACTTGTACATAACTGCTCTCCAGTAAACCGTGAGTCTCTTGCGCCTAGGCATCGTCGTAAATTGTCAGAGTATATAAAATATTATAAACACAGGCGTAACTGGACTAGAGCAAAATCCAGCTTATCTTGGTTATTGTTGGGGCTATTCTTCGAATCGCTATTTAAGACAGTTTTGACTCATTCTTTCTGGCCACTAAAAGGGTATTTTTTAGGCATACGAGATGGGTTCAAGAAATGATTTTAATTGTTAATTAAAAAAACACAGTTTTAACTTGAAAGTTCACAATTGTAATTTATGAAAAAGATGAAGAAAGTCTGTGTAACTGGAGCAAATGGATTTATCGGAAGGCGACTTGTTGATGAACTGATTATGCAGGGGTATGACGTAACAGTTCTATCTCGAAGAGATAATGATGTTTTCCCCGCGATGGTAAAACTAGTAAAAGGTGACTTAACTGCCGTGGACTGTGCGTTAGAGCAGTTTATATCTAACTGTGATGTTGTCTTTCATTGTGCTGGAGAAATTCATGATACGAAACTGATGAAAGCTCTTCATGTTGATGGGACGCAACGGCTTATCCAAGCTGTATTAAAGAAATCTAAACAAAGAAAACAGCCAATACATTGGGTACAGTTAAGCAGTGTTGGTGTTTATGGGCCGCCGACACTTAAAGCTAATGAAGAACGTACCGTGACAGAAGATTCTCCTGTTAGACCGAAAGGAGAGTACGAGGAAACCAAAGCGAAATCAGATCAATTAGTTATGCGAGCCGGGGCTAGAGGATTAATGAGTTACACAATTATTAGACCTAGCAATGTTTTCGGAATAGGCATGCCAAATAAAACATTGCGTGAGCTGGCTAAAGTTGTACAAAAAGGCCTATATTTTCACATCGGCTATCTGTCACCTGTTGCTACTTATGTACATGTCAACGATGTGGTTGAATTGCTCGTTAATTGCGGACATGCAAAAGGTGCGAAGAGAGAAATATTTAATATATCTAATGATTGCCAGCTAGAAGAATTGATAGGAGGTATGGCTAGCTCACATAATGTAAAGCAACCTTGGCTCAGGTTTCCAGAGTCATTGGTTAGACTTGCAACTCAGATAATGTCTCATTTTGTGGCTTTACCACTTACAAAAGAGAGAATAGATGCGCTTGTATCAAGAACAAGTTATCCAACATCTAAACTTGAACGAAAACTGGGGTTTTATCTCAGTACTTCAGTACCTGATGAAATTGACAAGTTTGTGAAGGCGGAATAAATATCCATCTATTAAAAATTTAGGTTTTTTAAATTAATTACGAACTTATGGGTATGATTTCAAACCTCAAAACTCTCGAAGAAAAATGTCTTAGAAAAATGTCTTACTGATCTTATCTTTGAGTTGTATTATATGGCCACTATATCGAACACTTAGAGAAATAACAGTCAAATATATGAATAATATCCCTTGGAAAAATATTACCCTTTTATGGTTCTCCCTATCTGTTCTTCTCCCTCAAGGCGTGGGCATAGCGCATCCATTTGGTCTGCCCAGCCTAGATTTACCACGAATTTCAACTATTTTGCTTTTTATCACTTTTTGTATGTATTTGGTGGTAAAACGTCCATCCATAGCATCTGTTTTAGGTGAAAGGTTTAAAACTAGGCAGTTTCTGGCCTTTATCATAATAATGATTTCAGTATCGGCTATTTTTTCTGAGTCACCCGGAGCCTCGTTTTTGTGGGTTATTGGAGATACTTTTTTGTTTTTTGGCTTCGCCTTCATTACCTTATTTATTTTAAGTGAAGAGGGATGCACGAAGCATGAATTCATTACAACTTTGTTAGTTATCGGCACCATTCTAATCTTGTGGACAAGCATCGAATTAATTCTTCAGGAAAATTTGATTTTAAATAGACCTACTTGGGATAAATCTGTGACGGATATATTCCTACACCTGAAACGCTTTTGGTTAATGCCAGTAGGACCATATGGTTATGTCCAGTCGTTGGCCCTAGCGTTAGCTCTATTTGGACCAGTTTTTTTAGTGTTGGGCGCGCAATATAATCGTTATTTTAAGATGTTTTTTTCTATTTTATTTATAGTGGTTCTATTTGCGACTCAATGTGTTTCGGCGATTATGGCTGCTTTTGCTTTTGCTTTTGCTATTGTTATTGTCATGACGTATAAATCAACTAGTAAATTAGGTTGGTGGTTGATTGGTATATTGATGCTGATGCTTTATTTGATAGCAGTGTTTTTTCCTATCAGTAACGATTATTTTTCGTGGATCCATTTTGCAACTTATCTGGTTGATGGTAGAGGTTCTTTCGGGGCAAGGTTTGATAATAATTTGGCTCTATTTCAGCACATGTTTTATGCTGGAAATTGGTTTCTAGGATACGGTCCCGGTAGTCTTATGGACTTAGGTAGAGTTGTCACTTCTGTTTATGATGGTGGTTGGGATATAAGAACCGATCCAGGTTCAGTTTTCATTTGGTTTATTGAGTCTGGCATTGTGGTTGGCTCATTAATACTATATATGATGGTGATGGCTATTGTGAAAGGTCTCAAAGCTACTGATGCTCCGACTCAGGGTTTGACTATAGGTTTAATAGGTTTTTTTACTATCGCTCTCAGTTCTCAGTCTCCCTACCTATGGGGGGTGGCTCTAGTGTATATAGGAATGATTGAAGTCTGGACTATGGATGCTTCTGGTGAAGGTAATTTAAATTAAAAGCTAAGTAGAAATATTGTGAATGTTTATATAACATTAGATTTTAAATGCTAATGAAGCGATTTAATGATGTGCCCCAGTGTTCGCTGATGTAGTGTAAGTGGCAAGAGACTATTGAAGGTTGACTAATTGAAAGAGAAAATTTGTATTGTTGTTTCTAGTGCAATGACAGTAAATGCCTTTTTGTTAGAGCCCATAATAAAGCTGAGTAAGCATTATCATGTGTCTATTGTGGTAAATGACACGTCTGAAAATATCTCTGAAAAGTTAGGTAACTTAACAATTCTGACCGTACCTATCGTACGAAAAATTTCGCCGTTTCATGATTTATTTACCCTGTATAAATTAATTAGAATTTTTAGGGCGAATCACTTCAAAGCCGTTCACTCAGTTACGCCAAAGGCAGGTTTACTTGCGATGCTAGCATCTTTCTTTGCTGGAGTAAGTACTAGAATTCATATTTTTACTGGACAAGTGTGGGTTACGCATAGCGGGCTCTCTCGGTTTGTCTTCAAGCTGATGGATCGACTGATTGCATCATTTTCTACCGATATATTGGTTGATAGCGCTTCTCAACGTCAATTTCTGTTAGATGAGCGAGTTGTTAACTCGGTCAAGTCATCGGTGCTGGCAAAAGGCTCTATCTCCGGTGTGAACACGGCTCGTTTTAAACCGGATAAACCAACCCGATCAAAACTTAGACAAGAGCTTGCCATTAATGAGCGTGATGTTGTATTTCTATTTATTGGCCGTCTTAACCGAGATAAGGGGGTATTGGATTTAGCCACAGCTTTTTCGAAGATAAAGGATAATCGTGCGCATTTATTAATCGTTGGTCCTGATGAGGTAGGTATACAGCCAGAGATGGAATTATTATTAGGTAATAGTTTAGAGCGAGTTAATTTTATTGGATTTTCTTCTCAGCCTGAAGAGTATATGGCTGCGGCAGATGTATTGTGTCTACCCAGCTATCGAGAAGGTTTTGGAAGTGTCGTGATTGAAGCTGCTGCTGTTGGAATTCCTACTGTTGGTTCGAGGATCTATGGCGTCGAAGATGCGATTGCTGATGGTCATAGTGGCTTATTGTTTCAAGCCGGGAATGTTGAAGAGCTGTTAATCCAGATGATGAAGTTTCTCAGTGATAATGAGTTGGGAAAAAGTCTAGGGGCTAATGCAAGGAAAAGAGTTTTGGCACAGTTTAGCAGTGAAACTCTAGCCACAGCATGGCTTGACTATTATCAGGCAAGAATATGAAAAGAGTATTCGATTTTTTCATGGCTTTAATGGCTCTTAGTTTACTGTGGCCTGTTATTTTTCTTGTTACATTATTGGTGTGGTGTTATTTGGGAAGGCCAATAGTCTTTTGTCAACAACGCCCAGGCTTGTTTGAAAAGCCATTCAATATCTATAAGTTTAGAACGATGTCATTGTTATATGATTTGGATGGTGTGTTGTTGCCAGATGAAGCGAGGATGACAAAGATGGGCTCTTTTTTGCGAAAATCTAGTCTAGATGAACTACCTCAATTGTTTAATGTGTTGAAAGGCGATTTGAGTTTGATAGGTCCAAGGCCGTTGTTAATGGAATACTTGCCTCTCTACACTGAGGAACAAGCTCGACGGCATCACGTACGCCCAGGAATCACTGGTTGGGCACAAGTCAATGGAAGAAATGCGATTAGCTGGGAAGATAAGTTTAACTACGATGTGTGGTACGTTGAACATCAATCTTTTTGGCTGGATATGAAAATTCTATGGATGACATTGTTAAAAGTAATTTCCTCTGAAGGCGTTAGTCAGCAAGGAAATGTGACAATGGATAAGTTTCAGGGGCAGTCTAATCACTCTCAGGGGAAGCAATGAGTCAGCAGGATATTAAATTACAAAAGATGGATATTATTGTCTTGGGAGCGAGTGGTCATGCAAAAGTGGTCATTGACCTGATCGAAAAGCAAGGTCAATTTCTGATCGCGGGTTTGATTGATGATAATCCTGCACTAAGTGGCCAAGACATCTGTAACTATAAAGTTCTTGGCAATACAGAAGAGTTGAAATTTCAAAACGTTAAGCAATGTGTGGTTGCTATTGGTGATAATCGAGTGAGAAATGATGTCGAGCATTGGTTAACAATGAATGGCTTTTCTCTTGCTAAAGCTATTATTCATCCGTCTGTCCAACTTGCTCAAGGTGTATCTATTGGTGATGGAAGTGTTGCTATGGCCGGGAGTGTGGTGAACTCAGATACGGTGATTGCTAATAATACAATTATTAATACCGGTGCAACGATAGATCATGATTGTACTATCGGAAATGCAGTTCATATTGCACCTGGCTCAACCATTTGTGGTGGTGTTTCTGTAGGAGACTTAACGTTAATCGGTGCCGGAGCCGTTATCTGTCCTAATGTAAAAATTGGAAAAAATGTAATTGTTGGTGCAGGAGCTACAGTGCTTCAAAATGTTGCTGATAATGTATCGGTAGTAGGTACTCCAGCTAAGGTGATTAGCTGATTATGGGTATACGAACTGAACCAATGTCGTCGTGGCCAGAGTTTGATGATGAACAAGTAGAGGCTGTTGGAAATGCCTTGCGTTCAGGGAAAGTTAATTATTGGACTGGCGAACATGGTCGATTATTTGAAGGTGAATATGCGGATTACGTTGGTTGTAAATATGGCATTGCTGTAGCCAATGGCACTGTTGCACTAGAATTGGCTCTTTACGCACTTGGCGTTGGTACGGGAGACGAGGTAATTACAACTTGTCGAACCTTTATCGCCACAGCGAGCGGAATTATTGTACGTGGAGCAATACCTGTTTTTGCTGATGTCGATAAGGACAGTCAAAACATAACATTAGATAGTATTAAAAAAGTAGTTACACCAAAAACAAAAGTAATAATTGCGGTGCACCTTGCCGGCTGGCCATGTGATATGGATGAAATTATGGCTTTTGCAGCACAGCGGGGCATTAAAGTTATCGAAGATTGTGCCCAAGCGCATGGTGCTACTTACGATGGACAGCAAGTTGGATCGTTGGGTGATATAGCTGCTTTTTCATTTTGTCAGGATAAGATTATGACGACAGGTGGTGAGGGAGGTATGGTAACCACTAGTGATAAAGAGCTCTGGTCAAAAATGTGGGCATATAAAGATCATGGAAAATCTTGGCAGTTAGTCCATGAACAAAAACATCCACCTGGATTTAGGTGGCTGCATGACTCCATTGGAACCAATTGGCGTATGACTGAAATGCAAGCAGTATTGGGGCGAATTCAGCTTAAACGCTTAGCAAGTTGGACTGGCAAACGTCTTTCTAATGCGAATCGAATTTGGGATACTGCAAGACAATGTATTGCCCTACGTGTACCTGAAGTACCTGATAAGGTTAGACATGCGGCTTATAAATGTTATGTCTTTGTTAACGCTGAAATGTTAAAGCCTGAATGGAACCGAGCGAGAATCATGGATGAAATAAATGCTTTGGGTATCCCTTGTTTTTCTGGATCTTGTTCGGAGGTATACCTAGAAAAAGCATTTGATAGCACTGACTTTCAACCAAAGGAAAGCTTGCCTATAGCAAAAGAGTTAGGTGAAACTGCCTTAATGTTTTTAGTCCACCCTACATTAACAGATGATGAAATAAATCAGACTTGTACGGCAATAACTCATGTTATGACACAGGCAACGGAGTCTACATTTTAGACAGGGTTACGCTGATAGATTAATATTTTTATTTACAAAGCAATGACTTGTAATCTACACTCCAACATAACAGTCCATGGTGGACTGTTTAAATGGATATGAATTGAACAAGGAGTATGGATATGAAGTTGAAAAAATTATTATTATCTTTATGTGTGGCGTTGTTTTTATCAACAGGACTTGCGTTTGCAGCTGATAAGATCAATGTTAATACCGCGAGTCAGGAAGAACTTCAAACGTTGAATGGAATCGGGGCAACGACTGCTGTTGCGATTATCAACCATCGTGAGCAAGTAGGCGAGTTCCAAAATTTGGATGCTTTGCTTGATGTCAAAGGAATTGGTGAGAAGAAGTTGGCAAAACTTGCCGATCAATTGACAGTATCTGATATCGAATAAATCTATATTGTTATAACTAATTAAGGCGTAGCAGCGTGTAGCTGTTACGCCTTTTTTATATCAAAAATCGCAAGCCCTAGCTGGGACCAGCTTGAGTGAGAATTTTAACTAATGTTTGTTGTAAGCTTGTGGATTCTTCTGCGTTTAGCGGCACGCTATCCGTTGTGGCGATTAAAAAGATATCTTCAACTTGATCACCTAAGGTGGTGAGTTTGGCATTAATCAATTGTACTTCGCACTGTAAAAACACTTGCGCTACAGCTGATACCAAACCTGGCCGATCATGAGTATTAAGCTCTAATACGGTATATTGCTGTTGTTCATTAGTCTGGAACTTTATCGTAGGCTTAGTGTTAAATAGCTTCATGGTGCGTGGAACTAGTTGAGGCGCGTATGCCGAAGTATTGTCTGGTTGATTGAAACGTTGTTCTATTGCATGGGCGATCTCTTCATTGCTGTTGGCATTACCATAAACAATAAAGGTATTTAGCGCCTCTCCGTTTGTGGTGGTGTTAATTTTGGCATCTAATATATCAAGTTGAAGCTGTTCTATGCAGGCGGTTATTGAGGCAAACACCCCTGCTTTATTTTCGGTGACGATGAAGATTTCTAGGGTGGATGTCTCATTATGATTTCTGATTTTTATTAGGGCATCTGTGTCGATGTTTTTTAACCGTAGCCCTGTTTGCCAGACAATTTCATCCACAGAATGTCTGAGGAAGTAGTCAGCGTGATAGTGTTGCCACAATGAAAGGATAGTTTCTTTGTTTACACCTTGATATATCAAACGCTGTAAGGCTTGTTGATATTTCTGTTCACTTTTTTCCGCGGTGTTTTTTGCTTGGACATCACGGTGTTCCAGCCACTGTTTGGTACTGTGATACAGCTGTTTGAGTAAGGAATCACGCCAGCCATTCCAGAGGTTATTATTGGTTGCCCGAATATCGGCCACGGTAAGTAAATAAAGGTAATTAAGTCGGTCGACGTTTTGTACCGAATTAGCAAACTTTCTGATAACGTCAGGATCCTCAATATCAAACCGTTGTGCCGTGGCGGACATGGCAAGGTGGTTTCTAACCAAAAAGGCAACAAGGTCTGAATCATAGCGGCTGAGACTGTGTCGTTCACAGAAATCTCTCGCGTCTTTTACCCCTAACACACTATGATCGCCACCACGGCCTTTGGCAATATCATGATATAAACCAGCGATATAGATAAGCTCTGGTTTTGGCAGTTGTTGGAAGATCGTAGAACACAGTGGGAACTCATCACTAAATTCCACGCAGGAAAAACGGCGTAAGTTTCTCACTAGAAATAAGGTATGTTCATCGACGGTGTAGGCATGAAAAAGATCATGTTGCATCTGACCAACGATCTGCCCAAACTCGGCTAGGTAGGCACCTAAAACACCGTACTTATTCATCCGCCGAAATTCATGTGTGACACCTGCGGGTTGACGAATGATCTCCATAAACAGCGAGCGACTGCGGATATCCGCTCTGAACCTGTCATCGATTAAATGAATATGGGCATGAAGTTGACGTATCGTATCTGCCCGTACACCTTTAAGTTCAGCGTGTTGTTGTAAAATTAAAAACAACTCTAATAAAGCAAGCGGTTGAAAGGCAAAAATTCCAGGGTTAATGGTTTCTATATAACCATTATGGTTTTGGAAGCGGCGGTTTATGGGGGTGATATCGCGTGGCTCGTCAGCAAGAATGATATTTTCTTCTAGAATTTGCAGCAGTAATTCATTCATTTGTCCGACTAGACGAGCACAGCGATAATAATCACGCATAAAATGCTCTACAGCTTGCCGATGATCCGTTTCGGTATAAGCTAATGTTATGGCTAATTCACGTTGATGCTCAATCATCAAGCGTTCTTCTTTTCGTCCCGCTCGACTATGCAAAGCAAAACGGACTTTCCACAGAAAGCGTTGTGCTTTATCCAAGTTTTCATATTCGCTATGGGCTAAAAACCCCTTGTCCTTGAGCCCTTGAAGATCTTTAACACCAAAATGTTGTTGCGCGACCCAACTGATAACCTGTAAATCTCGTAAACCTCCAGGAGATTCCTTAATATTAGGTTCTAGATTATTGGCGGTATTGTTGTATTTCAGGTGGCGGGTGATTTGTTCCTGTTTTTTGTCATGATAAAAACGTTTTGTGTCCCAGGTTTTATTATTGACGGTCAGCTGTTGTAATGCCGAAAACAGAGATGTATCACCACACAATAGACGTGTTTCTAGCAAGTTGGTTGCAATGGTAATGTCTTGCTCTGCTTGTTGGCGGCATTCTTGGATGGTGCGAACACTGTGGCCGATTTCAAGGCCAATATCCCACAGTTGAGTCAGGAAATCTGATAGGGCTGCTGGTGGTTGAGATGAGACGGATTCATCCAGTAAGACTAATAGGTCGATATCTGAAAACGGGTGTAGTTCACCGCGGCCATAGCCGCCGACAGCAAGCAAGCTGATCGGGGCATCGACGGGTATATGTTGTCGCCAGAGCTGTTGTAATACTTCATCAACAAATAAAGCCCGTTGTTGTACCAGATCAACGATGTCGGCATCTTGTGTAAATAATGTTTGCAGGTGGGCTTGACCTTGCTCTAGCGCTTTACGGAAGAAATAACTGTCAGTTGAACCTGCAGTTGGAACGTGGTTATCACCGATTTGCCAAATCGAAGAGCTAGCTAATGTCGACATAAATTAAATGACTTCATCGTCACGCAAGGTCAGGATATCATGGCCATCGTCAGTGACTAAAAGAGTATGTTCCCACTGTGCAGATAAAGAGCGATCTTTGGTGACCACCGTCCAGTTATCCGGTAATTGTTTGATGTCACGTTTACCCGCATTTATCATAGGCTCAATAGTAAATGTCATGCCAGCTTCAAGTGTTAGACCTGTGCCAGCTGAACCATAATGAAGTACTTGTGGATCCTCATGAAATACCTTGCCAATACCGTGACCACAATATTCTCGCACCACAGAGAAATTGTGTTTTTCAGCATGCTTTTGAATCGCATGACCGATATCACCTAATTGAATACCTGGTTTGACCATCGCGATACCGATTAACATCGATTCACGGCAGGTGTTAGCAAGTCGTTCAGCTAAGATGGATATCTTGCCGACTGGAAACATTTTACTGGTATCACCGTGATATTGATCTTTGATGACGGTAATATCGATATTAATAATGTCGCCGTCTTTGAGTTTTTTGTTGCCAGGAATACCATGGCAGATCACGTGATTAACCGAGGTACAGATTGATTTCGGAAAACCGTGGTAATTTAGCGGCGCAGGAATAGCCTGTTGTACATTGACGATATAATCATGGCAGATTGTATTAAGCTCATCTGTTGTTATGCCTGCTTTAACATGAGGTTCAATCATCGTAAGTACCTCTGCGGCCAGCTTGCCGGCGATACGCATTTTTTCGATTTCTGCTGCTGTTTTAATGCTGACTGCCATTGGAATTTCAGCTCCCTGATGATGAAGTAAGTAACTAGATGTGCAATAGTTTGCCGGAATTTAAGCGAAACAACCAGCTACGGATAATCGGATAAAGCAAGACCGGCGGCGTTAACTTTGTTTTTAGTGTGAAAATATGAAATAATATGCGCGCCTTATCAAGGCAAATATCACACATGTGCCGACACAGATATCGGGGTGCTAACTTTGGTAACAACTTAAGTTTAGTCGAGGTCTGGGGTACGTGGAGGATTAACCCCAACTTAAATTATAGGTATAAAAATGGCTAAAACAACAATGCGCCAAATGTTAGAAGCAGGCGTTCACTTCGGTCACCAAACACGTTATTGGAATCCAAAAATGGGTCCATTTATCTTTGGAAAACGTAACAACATCCATATCATTAACTTAGAGCACAGCTTGCCAATGTTCAACGATGCGTTGAATTTTGCTGGTAAATTAGCCTCTAAAAAAGGACGCGTTTTATTTGTAGGTACGAAACGCGCAGCACAAGATTCTATTCGCGAAGAAGCGGAACGTGCTGGCATGCCTTATGTTAATCGTCGCTGGTTAGGTGGTATGTTGACGAACTATCAAACTGTTCGCCAATCAATCAAGCGTTTGGATGCGATCCAAACCATGATGGAGACAGGCAAGCTAGAAGGCTTGAAAAAGAAAGAAGTTTTAAACTTGACTCGTGAGCAAGAAAAATTAGAAAAAAGCATCGGTGGTATCAAGAAAATGGGTGGTTTACCTGATGCTTTATTCATCATTGATGTTGAACATGAAAGTATCGCTATCAAAGAAGCAAACAACCTAGGGATTCCTGTTATCGCAGTCGTTGATTCAAACAGCAATCCTGACGGAGTGGATTATGTGATTCCTGGTAATGATGATTCTATGCGTGCTATCAAGCTTTATACATCAAGCATGGCTGATGCGGTTCTTGAAGGTCGTGCGTCAGCTGCGACAGGCGATGCGAGTGAAGAGTTGGTTGAAGTTGCTGCAGAGAGCACAGACGCTGCTGCTGAGTAATTCGATCAAGTAATGTAATAACAGGCTCGCTGACTAAGCGGGCCTGTGTTGTATATGTGGCCTGAAATAATGATTAGTTAAGGTCGTCATAGAAAAGTGAATGAAGGGTAGAAAAATGGCTATTACAGCAGCATTAGTAAAAGAGCTACGTCAACGTACTGGCTCAGGCATGATGGAATGTAAAAAAGCATTAGTTGAATCTAATGGTGATATCGATGTTGCAATCGAAGCAATGCGTAAATCTGGTTTGGCAAAAGCCGATAAAAAATCGGATCGCATTGCAGCAGAAGGTGTTATCGCGATTGAAAGCAGTGCTGATGGCAAACAAGCGGTGATGTTGGAAATTAATTCTGAAACGGATTTCGTTGCAAAAGCAGAAGATTTTATTGGTTTTGTTGCTCAAGTCTCAAAAATAGTTCTAGCGGCTCAACCGAAAGATGTTGAAGCGTTAATGGCATTGCCAATGAATGATGCTGGTGACAGTGTTGAAACGGTACGCCAAGCATTGGTTGCTAAAATTGGTGAGAATATTTTAGTACGTCGTTTCGCATTAATGTCTACAGATGATGGCGTGATTGGTTCGTACCGTCATGGTGACCGTATTGGTACGATGGTTAAATTGACTGGTGGCGATGTAGTGTTAGCGAAAGACATTGCGATGCATGTCGCGGCTAGTCGTCCACAAGCTATCTCAGGCGCAGATCTTCCGGCTGAACTGTTGGAAAAAGAGCGTGATATCGTAGCGACACAGGCGAAAGATAGCGGTAAACCTGAAGCCATAATTGAGAAAATGGTTGAAGGTCGGATGAAGAAATTCGTCAACGAAATTAGCTTGTTAGGTCAAGCGTTTGTAAAAGACCCTGATGTAACAATTGAAAAGTTGGTTAATCAAGAAAATGCAACTGTTGATGCATTTGAGTTTTTTGAAGTAGGTGAAGGTATCGAGAAAAAAGAAGATAACTTTGCTGAAGAAGTAATGGCTCAAGCGAGAGGAAACTAAGCAATGACAGAAACGGGAAGTCAACCAATCTATAAGCGTGTCCTGCTAAAATTAAGTGGGGAAGCGTTGATGGGCGATGCTGATTACGGTATCCAACCCGAGGTGATTACTCGTTTTGCTAAAGAAATTTCTGAGCTCAATGCCCAAGGCGTTGAGCTCGGAATCGTCATTGGTGGTGGCAATATATTCCGTGGAGCAGGTTTAGCTGCAAATGGAATGGAACGTGTCAGTGCTGATCACATGGGTATGTTGGCGACCGTGCTTAATGCCTTAGCATTGCAAGATGCATTAGAACAGCAAGGCACATTCTGTCGAGTGATGTCAGCAATCCGTATCGATGAAGTATGTGAAGATTATTTGCGTCGTCGAGCGATTCGCCACTTAGAAAAAGGCCGCGTGGTCATTTTTGCCGCGGGTACTGGTAATCCATTTTTCACTACAGATTCTGCAGCAAGCCTACGTGCCGTTGAAATTGGCGCAGAACTTATGTTAAAAGCCACGCAGGTCGATGGGGTATACAGCGCTGATCCACGCAAAGATCCAGATGCTACTCTTTATTCTGAACTGACTTATGATGAAGTGATTAATAAGCGTTTAGGGGTGATGGATACAACAGCAGTGGTTATGTGTCAGGAGCAAAATATGCCTTTACGGGTATTTGATGTACATAAAAAAGGTAATCTCACCAAGCTTATTTACGGTGAAGATATTGGCACGTTGGTGAGATAGGACTGGACATGATTGAAGATATTAAAAAAGACGCAGCAGAACGGATGCAAAAAACTGTTGCCGCTTTGGGTACCTCAATGGCAAAAATCCGTGCTGGTCGAGCACACACTAGTTTATTGGATCATGTCACGGTTCCATATTACGGTTCTGATGTCGCGTTAAGTCAAGTGGCCAATGTCGGTATTGAAGATGCACGTACCTTGACAGTGACCCCATGGGAAAAGCCGATGTTATCGGTTATCGAAAAAGCGATCATGACCTCTGATTTGGGTGTTAATCCAAATAGTGCGGGCATGACGATTCGTATTCCAATCCCTCCTCTTACTGAAGAGCGGCGCAGAGATTTGGTTAAAGTAGCAAAATCTGAAGCTGAAGGTGCCCGTGTGGCTGTTCGTAATATCCGTCGTGACGCTAACAGTACGTTAAAAGAGTTATTAAAAGAAAAAGAAATCTCTGAAGATGAACAACGTGGTGCAGAGGAAGTAGTACAAAAATTAACTGATTCAGTTATTAAACAAGTAGAAGAAGTGTTAACTGAAAAAGAAACAGACTTAATGGAAGTCTAGTGTTAAATACTTAATTAATTAGTAGAGTTCATGACCGAGGAATCTCGCCCAGTCCCACAGCACATTGCAATCATCATGGATGGTAATGGACGTTGGGCAAAACAACAGCATCAGCCCAGATTTATGGGCCATAGAGCAGGAGTTAAGGCGGTAGAAGCCATTGTTAAACACTGCATTGAACTTGATGTGAAAGTACTTAGTTTATTTGCTTTTAGCAGCGAAAACTGGCGACGACCCAGCAAAGAAGTAAGCTTGCTGATGGAGCTGTTTAATTTAGCGCTCAGACAACAAGTAAAACGACTTCACAAAAATAATATTCGCTTACGTATTATTGGTGATTTGACCAAGTTCTCGTCGAGCCTACAAAATAAAATTGAAGAATCTCAATTGCTTACGGAAAACAATACAGGCTTAACGCTTAACATAGCCGCTAATTACGGCGGCCGCTGGGACGTTGTTCAGGCTGTGCAAACTATCGCTAAGAAAGTCAAAGCGGGTGAAGTTGATGCTGATGCAATTTCTGAGCAAATGATCAGTGATTCTCTTGCTACAGCCATCTTACCTGAGCCAGATTTATTCATTCGTACTGGTGGCGAGCAGCGAGTCAGTAATTTTCTGCTTTGGCAGATGGCTTATACCGAATTCTTTTTTACTAATACTTTGTGGCCAGATTTTGATGCCATGGCACTAGACAAAGCGATAGGCTCATTTACTCAGCGTGAGCGCCGCTTTGGTCAAACTTCAGAGCAACTTCAGGAGCAGAGTGATGCTTAAGCAGCGTCTCATTACTGCGGCGATATTAATACCTCTGGTGGTATTAGCTATTTTAAAATTGCCAACTAATATTTTGCAATGGTGTATTGCTGGAATTACAGTGCTGGCCGCCTGGGAGTGGTTTGCTATTGTTGGCATTCATTCAACTCTTCAACGAAGTATTAGTTTTATTTTATTGATTGCTGTTGCGATATTGGCATGGCTGTATATAAATCCTAATGTATTGTTAGTGCTCGCGGTACTCGTTTGGTTGTTAGCTACATTGTTGATAATTTGTTTTGCTCATAGTGCGTTGCCCGTAACCATAGCAAGAATTTTTAACCAGAAATGGTTTGGCTTGTTGGTAGCTATTTTGGTGTTGGTTCCCTTTTGGTTCAGTGCCACTTTATTACACCAATCTTCCACTTTGGGGCCACAACAGTTGCTCTACGTGATGGTCGCTGTCTGGCTAGCGGATACCGGTGGTTACTTTGCCGGCAAGCGATGGGGCAAGCAGAAGTTAGCGAGTGTTATTAGTCCAAATAAAACATGGCAAGGCGTCTATGGTGCGTTGGCTTTAGTCAGTGTGTGGGCAATCGCTGCATATTGCTTAGGCATACACGGCCAGTTATCGATATTTACGTGGATTGTTCTGACTTTTGTAACGGTACTGCTATCAATGGTGGGTGATTTATTTGAAAGCCTGTTCAAACGCAGTCATCAAGTGAAAGATAGTGGTAATTTACTGCCCGGGCATGGCGGCATGCTGGATCGTATTGATAGTTTATTGGCCGCCGTCCCTGTTTTTGTCGCAGGGTTATTTGTTTTAGGGGCCATATAGTGCAAGCAGTAACATTATTAGGCGCAACGGGTTCGATAGGCGTTAGCACGCTCGATGTATTAGCTCGCCATCCAGATAAATATCAGGTTTATGCCTTAACGGCCAACCGTTCTGTAGATACACTTTTTGCTCAGTGCCGTCAATTTGAACCAGAAGTTGCGGTTATGTTAGATGAGCCGTCTGCCGAGCGTTTAGCTAAGCAGCTAAAGATGGCAGGCATTCAGACGCAAGTATTGGCAGGTACTCAAGCTCTAGAACAGGTTGCTGAGAGTGACAAGACAGATTATGTGGTCGCGGCAATCGTGGGTGCTGCCGGTTTATTACCAACTTTAGCTGCTGCGCGAGCAGGCAAACATATCTTATTAGCAAATAAAGAAGCGCTAGTGATGAGTGGCGGCTTGTTTATGCATGAAGTTGAGGCTAATGGTGCCACGCTGTTACCCGTTGATAGTGAACATAATGCTATTTGGCAGTGTTTACCAGTAGGTAATACGCAAAAACATCACTATGATGGCAAGGGCGTTAGAAAAATCATTTTGACAGCCTCTGGTGGTCCATTTAGAGATTATGATTTAGCTGCGCTTGAACATGTCACTCCGGAGCAGGCGGTGGCACATCCAAACTGGTCCATGGGACAGAAAATTTCAGTTGATTCAGCCACTATGATGAATAAGGGGCTGGAAGTGATTGAAGCTCACTGGCTGTTTGGTCTGCAAAGTAATCAAATCGAGGTAATCCTACATCGCCAAAGCATCATTCATTCAATGGTTGATTATGTGGATGGTTCGGTATTAGCTCAGATGGGTAATCCTGATATGCGAACACCTATTGCCAATGCCTTAGCATGGCCCAATAGAATAGATTCAGGTGTCGTGCCCTTGGACTTGGTCGCTGCATCCAGGTTAGATTTTTCCGTGGCCGATCATACGTTTTTTCCTTGTTTAGCTTTGGCATATCAGGCTTTAGATGCTGGTGGAACAAACACAGCAATATTAAATGCCGCTAATGAAGTGGCTGTCGATGCCTTCTTACATTCTCAAATCAAATTCACCGATATTGCTCGAACTATCGAACACGTTTTATCAACGATGACCGCAAGTGATGGCAGTACTTTGCAACAAGTCCTTGCTGACGATGAGCAGTCGCGTCAGATAGCCGCTGAATTTATAAAATCAAATAAATAGAATATGCATTCTTTATTCTTTTTCATAGTGGCATTGGCATTATTGATTGTAGTGCACGAATATGGACATTTTTGGGTGGCGCGCCGTTGTGGCGTCAAAGTACTTAAGTTTTCAGTTGGCTTCGGTAAACCGCTGTGGTCGAAACAAGGAAAAGATGGCACTGAATATGTTATCGCCGCCATTCCCTTGGGTGGCTATGTCAAGATGCTGGATGAACGTGAAGGCGATGTGCCAACAGACGAGCTGAATCGGGCCTTTAATCGGCAACCGCTACGCTCTCGAGTTGCCATCGTTTCTGCAGGTCCGGTCGCCAATATTCTCTTTGCTATATTGTCTTATTGGCTGATCTTTGTCATAGGCATTCCAGGCATGCGTCCTATTGTTGATGAGATCGCCCCTAACTCAGCTGCAGCACATGCCCAGATAATTGCTGGCGATGAGATTAAAGCAATAGATGGAAGAGCTACACCTACGTGGAATAGTGTTTATAAGCGGTTGTGGAAGCAGGCTGAACATGGTGGCCCAATTGAATTTACAGTAGATACTGCAGGTGTAGAAAATAAGCGGAGTGTTAATGTATCTAAGCTTGATATTCAATCAGCAGGCACTATTCTAACGCGACTTGGCATACAGCCAATTCGACCAAACATCACACCCATACTTGGAAAAATTAAACGAGGCAGTGCAGCGGAACAAGCAGGTCTTCAACAGGGAGATTTATTATTAACAGCCGATGCGGTTCATATTGAAGATTGGCAGGGTTGGGTCGAACTGATTAGAAGTCGGCCAGAACAAACGATTATCATCACCGTAAAACGACAGAGTGAGATCGTTGAGTTAGCCATAACACCGGAAAAAACATTAGAGAATGTTGGTCAGATAGGGGCGGGTGTTGATATTTCATATACTGAAATACCCAATGAGATAAAGGCAGAGCTGCGCTATGGTGTTGTTCAGGCCTTAGTTGAGGCATGTCGAGAAACATGGCAATTTAGTGCGCTGACAGTGAAAAGCTTGTTTGGCATGTTTACTGGCACTGTGTCGACCAAAAATCTCGGTGGCCCGATTAGTATTGCTCAGATTGCCGGCACTTCTGCCGAAAGTGGCTTTATCTCGTTTGTTGGATTCTTAGCCATGATCAGTGTGAGCTTAGGTATTTTAAATTTGCTACCCATTCCTGTATTAGATGGTGGCCATTTAGCCATGTATTGTTTTGAATGGATCAAAGGTTCACCGGTGTCGGAACAGGCACAGATTCAAGGGCAGAAAGTTGGAGTTTTACTGCTATTACTATTGATGGTATTGGCTTTTTTCAATGACTTAACAAGACTGTTTGGATAATAGGAATATTGCAGGTACACTTACGGCTTCGTCGACGAATTTATATAATAGAATAACAATGAAGAAATTACTTACCAGCATCGCTCTATTGTTAATGACAAGTGCAGCATTAGCAGATAGTTTCGTTATCAAAGATATTCGAGTTGAAGGCCTGCAGCGTATTTCTGCTGGTACGGTCTTTAATTTCTTGCCGGTCAAAGTCGGTGATGAAATGTCCGATAAACAAGCTAAGAGTATTATTCGGGCTTTGTTTAAGTCTAAATACTTTAATGATGTGCAAGTCGAAGAACAAGACAACATCTTGGTCATTAAGGTCAACGAACGTCCAGCAGTCTCTAGTATTGAATTTGTCGGCAATAAAGATCTTGATAGTGATGAGCTGACAAGAGCATTACGACAAATAGGTTTCGCTGAAGGGCAAGTGTTTGAACAAGCAATGCTTGAACGTGTTGAGTTGGAATTACAACGGCAATACTTTAGTCGGGGAAAGTATGGCGTAACGATTGAATCAGATGTCACTCCTCTATCAAGGAATCGTGTTGCAGTACGCATTACGATGGCCGAAGGTGTGGTCGCCACGATAGGAACAATTAATATCGTCGGTAATAACTCGTTTGATGAAGATGAGTTGTTTGTTGACTTCGAATCAACCACCGGAAATTTATTATCATTTTTCACCCATGATAATCAGTACTCACGACAAAAATTATCGGCCGATTTAGAAACCTTGCGTTCGTTCTACCTAGATCGCGGCTATGTTGATTTTGCTGTTGAGTCGACCCAAGTTTCGATCACTGATGATAAAAAACAAATGTTCATCACTATAAATCTATCGGAAGGTGAACGTTATAGTATTAAAGAGGTACGATTGGCTGGTGATTTGATAGTGCCTGAAAATGAATTGTTTGATCTGGTGACCATAAAGAAAGATGCAATTTTTTCACGTAAGGCAATAACAAAAAGCACCGAATCTTTAACTAACCGATTAGGTAATGACGGATATGCGTTTGCCAATGTCAATGCAGTGCCAGAAATTGATCGTGAAACACGCGAGGTATCACTTACATTTTTTGTTGATCCTGGTCGCCGTGCTTATGTCCGACGTATAAACATCGCCGGCAATAGTAAAACACGCGATGAAGTATTACGTCGTCAGATGCGCCAGCAAGAATCAGCATGGATCTCTACTGAAAAAGTCGAACAATCACGAACACATATTCAACGTTTAGGTTATTTTGAGGATGTGAATGTAGAAACAATTCCTGTTGCTGGGACCTCGGATCAAGTTGATCTTGATTTTAATGTCATTGAAACAGCGTCAGGCAACGTAGGTGCGGGTGTTGGTTTTTCACAGTCAGATGGTTTGATATTAAATGCAAACCTTACTCAGAAAAACTTTTTGGGTAGCGGTAAACATATTAACCTTGGTTTTAATAACAGTAGTGTTAATACCGTCTATAGTTTTGGTTACACCAATCCATTTGCGACGATAGATGGCATCAGCCAAGGTTTTAACGCCTTTTATCGCAAGCGAGATGCTGATGAAGCAAATATAGCTAACTACAGCACCGATGCTTTTGGTGGTGATATTAGTTTTGGTATTCCCATTTCTGAAGACAACCGTATTCGTTTAGCAATAGGTTATGAGAATACAGATCTCAACCTGCCAAATGACAATACTATCGGTTTTTATCAAGACTTTATTGATAGGGAAGGTGATAATTTTGATACCGTCTCGTTAACCTTAGGTTGGTCAAGCGATACTCGAAATAATGCAATATTACCCACTCAAGGCATGTCACAAAGTTTAACTGCAGAAGTCGCAGTTCCAATTGGTTCTTTGCAGTATTATAAATTACGTTATAAAAATAGTTGGTATAAGCCATTGTCGGATACCTATACTCTTTCATTAGGTGGAGAACTAGGTTATGCCGATTCATATGGTGATACCGATGCATTTCCATTTTTCGAGAACTTTTATGCAGGTGGTATACGAAGTGTCCGCGGCTTCCAAAGTAATACTCTAGGACAAACTGAAGATGATGAAGCGTTAGGCGGGACGATGTTAGTCACTGCTAGTGCAGAAGTGATTTTCCCTGTTCCATTTTTTAAGAAGACTTTAAGAGCTTTCCGATTAAGTGCATTTGCTGATGCTGGTAACGTTTACGGTGAAGATGAAGATTTTGAAGCTGACTTACTTCGTTATTCTGTAGGTCTTGGTGCAGTCTGGCTTTCTCCTTTTGGTGCAGTATCGGTTAGTATCGCTCAACCATTTAATGAGCAGTCTACTGATGAAACAGAGAACTTTCAGTTCTCATTAGGTTCATCATTTTAATTAAAATATCTTGGAGATAGGTGTGAAAAAAATGAAAATTATCGGATTGTTTCTTGTGCTGGTGCTGGCAGGAACGTCAGTTAATGCTGCAGAGCTAAAAATTGGTGTTGTTAATGCTGCCGCTATATTGGAGCAGTCCCCACAGAAATCACAAGCATTATCACGGTTAGAAAAAGAGTTTTTATCTCGTGTTAAGTCTTTAGATAAAAAACATAAAAACCTGCGGTCGGCACAAGAAAAATTGGTTAAGGATGGGGCCATTTTAAGTGCAGATGAGCGTAAAGCTAAAGAACGTAATATTTTAAGTGATCAACGTGAACTGAAGCGTTTACAAGATGAGTACAGTGAAGATTTATCGATTCGAAGAAATGAAGAACTGCGCAAATTAGAAAAAGAAATCGCTGACACGATAGTGACTTTAGCAAAAGATGAATCTTATGACATTGTTGTTTATCAAGGTGTTATTTATGCAAGTGAGCGTGCAGATATGACAGCTAAAGTCTTAGAGTTACTTAAAGCGAAAGCTAAATAACGAGATAAAATTGTGGTTTGGACCTTGGCACAAATAGCCGAAAAGATTGGTGGGACCATACAGGGTGATGGTACCCAGGAAATATCGGGCGTAGCGACACTAGTCAATGCAAACAAATCGGACATTAGCTTTTTATCTAATCCAAAATATAAAAAATTCTTGCCAGCAACTCAAGCTGGTGGTGTCTTGGTTGCAGTTGAAACTGCATCAATGGTGCCTACTAACGCCATTTTAGTTAACGATCCCTATGTTGCTTATGCAAAAGTTGCGGCTATGTTGTTTCCGAATAGCAAAGTAAAGTCTGAAATTCATGAAACTGCTTGGGTAAGTCCCGACAGTCGTTGTCATCGAGATGTGAGTATTGGCGCAAATGTATTTATTGATGCAGATGTTGAGATTGCAGAGGGTGTGGAAATTGGCCCTGGCTGCGTTATTCAACAAGGCGCTAAAATAGGCTCAGGTACTCGATTGACAGCAAATGTTACAATTTGCAAACATGTTGTTATAGGCTGTAATGTCATCATTCACCCAGGTGTAGTGATTGGCGCCGACGGTTTTGGCATTGCCAACGATAAGGGTAGATGGATTAAGGTACCTCAACTTGGAACAGTTGAGATTGGCAATGATGTAGAAATTGGCGCGAATACAACGATTGATCGTGGTGCATTAGATAATACGGTTATTGCTAATGGGGTGAAATTAGATAACCAAATTCAACTTGGCCACAATGTAGTTATTGGTGAGCATACCGTTATAGCAGGCTGTGTTGGTATTGCAGGTAGTACACATATTGGCAAACATTGTGCTATCGGAGGCGGGGTGGGAATTGCTGGCCATCTTACTATAGCTGATGGCGTGCAGATAACTGGTATGACGATGGTTACTAAATCAATCACAAAATCCGGAGTATATTCATCGGGGATTCCTGCGGAACCTACGAAACAGTGGCATAAAAATGTCATTCGTTATCGAAAAATGTCTGACTTAACTGATCGAGTAAAGCAGCTTGAAGAGCAGAACAAGGCTTAGACTGTTTAATTTTCTCCTTACACTTTACCTCGACAGCTTGCCAAAGTAATATTGTCACTTATTTTTCAACCAGTTAGTTACTAAATTTATAAGGATCTAGTATTGAACACGATTGATATACATGAAATTCAACGTCTCCTTCCACATCGATACCCTTTATTATTGATTGACCGAGTAATTGATTTCACTCCTGGTGAACAGCTTATTGGTATTAAAAACGTAACGTTTAATGAGCCACATTTTACCGGTCATTTTCCTCAACGGGTGATTATGCCTGGAGTATTGATTTTAGAATCGTTGGCTCAAGCTACGGGGCTACTCGCATTTAAAACAGCTACTGATCTTAGCTCAGATGAAGAGCTCTATTATCTTGCCGGTATCGACAATGCACGGTTTAAAAGACCTGTCGAACCTGGTGATCAGTTACAACTGAAGGTAACTTTGGTTAAGCAAAAGCGTAATTTATGGAAGTTTTTCGGTGAAGCCACTGTTGATGGTGAGCTGGTTGTTAGCGCCGATATTATGTGTGTCAATCAAGAAATGCCAAAGTGATCCATCAAACAGCTATTATCGATCCCTCCGCTACACTTGCTGAGGATGTTACCGTTGGTCCGTATTCAGTTATTGGTGCTGATGTTGAAATTGGAGCGGGTTGTCAGATTGCTTCACATGTGGTTATCAAAGGCCCAACTAAGATTGGGAAAAATAATAAAGTTTATCAATTTTCATCTATTGGCGAAGATCCTCAGGACAAGAAGTTTGATGGGGAGCCAACGCTGTTAGAGATTGGTGACAATAATTTATTTCGTGAAAGCTGCACGATTAACAGAGGTACTCTTCAGGGTGGTGGTATCACTAAGATCGGAAGCAATAACTGGATCATGGCTTATGTACATGTCGCCCATGATTGTATTATCGGCAATGACAATATTCTAGCCAATAATGCATCTTTAGCTGGTCACGTTGTTATTGATGATTTTGTTATTCTTGGTGGTTTTACTCTAGTGAGTCAGTTTAATTACATTGGCTCACATGCCTTTAGTGCAATGGGTAGTGTGATCTCTCGTAATATTCCACCTTATGTTTTGGTATCAGGTCATATGGCAAAACCTGTAGGTGTTAATGTCGAAGGTTTAAAACGTCGAGATTTTAGTGATTCTCAAATTAAAAATATCCGCCAAGCCTACAAATTGACCTATCGCTCTGGTTTACGTATTGAAGATGCAGAACAAAAACTTCAACAGATTGAACAACAAGACAACGAAATAACGAGTTTTATAGATTTCTTAAAGAAACAACAAGGTGGCATTATTCGGTAGCAGATGTTCGATTACTACCGAATAATGCTGAAATAACTAATCGTTTGCTGGGGTTGAACTGATTTTATGTATGCTTAAATCTGCACCATCGTGCTCTTCCTCTTGCGTCAAACGTATGCCGATAAATTTCTTTAAAATCCCATAGACAATTAATCCACCTGAAAACGCGATTGCAACACCGAGTGCCGTACCAATTACCTGTGATGTAAAGCTTACGCCACCGAGTCCGCCAAGGTATACCTGACCAAATATACCTGCAGCGAGCCCCCCCCACACACCACACAAGCCGTGTAATGGCCACACACCTAATACATCATCTATTTTCCATTTGTTCTGTGTCAACGTAAAACAATAGACAAATAACGCACCAGCAATACCACCGGTGACTAATGCACCAAGCGGGTGCATTACATCTGAGCCAGCACATATGGCAACTAAGCCCGCTAACGGACCATTGTGAACAAATCCAGGATCGTTTCGACCAACAAAACAGGCTGCTAATGTCCCACCTACCATTGCCATCAATGAATTAATAGCAACGAGACCGCTAATGCCATCAATTTCTTGTGCAGACATCACATTAAAGCCAAACCACCCGACAGTTAATATCCAGGCACCTAAAGCAAGAAAGGGTATATTTGATGGAGGATGTGCAATTACTTCACCTTGCTTGCCATAGCGTCCGTAGCGAGGCCCTAGTAACAATACCGCTGCGAGTGCAATCCAACCGCCAACACCATGAACAACAACTGATCCAGCAAAGTCATGAAAACCCGCACCAAAACTATCAGCTAGCCAATCTTGAATTCCAAAAGCACCGTTCCAACTAATGCCTTCAAAAAAGGGATAAATGACACCGGCTAAGAAAAAAGTAGCGATTAATTGAGGGTTAAACTTTGCTCTTTCAGCTATACCACCAGAGACAATAGCGGGTATTGCTGCGGCAAAGGTTAATAAGAAGAAGAATTTCACCAAGGCATAACCATTGCTACCAACTAATGAGGGAGCAGCCTCAAAGAAGCTAATGCCATAAGCGATGCTATATCCAATAAAGAAATAGGCGATCGCGGAGACAGAGAAGTCCATCATGATCTTGACGAGTGCATTGACTTGATTTTTCTTCCGGACTGTTCCGACTTCTAGAAAGGCGAAGCCAGCATGCATGGCGAGTACCATAATGGCACCCAATAATATGAAAAGTACATCTGTAGAACTTTGCACGTTTTTTTCCTTCTGATTAATTGAGGCTCTATTTTGGTGCAAATATCGCACCAAAGTAGACATTTCTTTTAAAATCAACCAGGTATATCTTGTGTGATTAGTTGGCTTTGTCATGTGCGCACCTTAAAGGTGCTTCCTGCCTGATTTTGCACTTAAATGGTGCTTTTAGTGTGTTGAGAAAAGCTTTATCCACATTCATAGTGGAACCACGTATAATTTGTAAGTTTGATACTAGACTTAGTCAGCTAGATCTATTGTTTTAGATCGCGAGTGAGTCACTTGTGGAGAGTGTGATGGATATTTATGCCTCGGATGATGAAAAAGGCGAAGACATAAAAAGATGGTGGCGTGAAAATGGCCGCTCGGTTATTGCCGGAAGTATTTTAGGCATAGCCGTAATTTTTTCTGGTCGATATTGGCTGACTTATCAACAAGTTCAGTCTGAAAATGCTGCAAATACCTATCAGCAACTATCAATCCTTATTGCAGACGGTAAGCGGAATGATGCGGACGACAAAAATCAATTGTTATTGAGTGAGTTTTCATCAACGCCGTATGCTGTCTTTGCCGCTTTTGATATGGCAAATCAAGCAATATCTAATGATGATAGTGAAGCCGCTAAATCCTACTTAGAGTGGGTTATAGTTAATGCAACATTAACTGGTCATGTAGAAATAGCACGATTACGATTAGCTAAATTGTTTTTGGCTGAATTTGATTACGAAAATGCAGTATCACTGGCAAATGAATCCAGCTCTGACAGTTTTGCATCGCTGTTCTCTGAACTTCGAGGCGATATTTTTTCTGCTCAAGGAAAACTGATGGAAGCAAGAGCCGCTTATCAGGGTTCAATTGTAACCCTCGTTGAAGGTGAGCCGCGTCGCGTATTATTGAATATGAAAATTGATGATATGGCCATAGCTGATGATAGTTGAGTGGTCTAAACGATTTTTTGTTTTATGTTTGTCTACTGCATTAATGGCTTGCGGTACAGTGGATACGGTGAGTGGATGGTTTGAAGATGAAACATATGTAGCTCCGCCTGCAGAACTAGTGGAGTTTAGCCAAGAATTTAAACCTACAGTTGCGTGGACTGTTAATACCGGCGATGGCGCGAGTGAATATAGCGATCTTGGAGCCTGGCTTCAAGGAAACATGATCGTCGCTATTGATAATGAAGGTGACCTTAGCAGTTATGATCAGATAACAGGTCGTCAATTATGGCAAGTAGAGCTTGATGTTCCAGTGACAACTGGTGTGGGAGGTGGTGACGGTTTAATACTTGTTGGCACTCAAGAAGGTGAAGTTTTAGCATTAAATGAAGCTAATGGTGATTTGCTTTGGCGAAAACGCCTGAGCAGTGAAATATTGGTACCACCTAAAGCATCAAATAATGTGGTGGTCGCACGAAGCGCGGATGGTCGGTTAACAGGTTTGTCGGTTAGTGACGGTGCAGTACTTTGGAACTATCAGCGTGCAGTACCATTATTGAGTTTACGAGGAACGGGTGCCCCTGTGTTAGCTGATGACAAGGTGATTGCCGGTTATGCCAATGGAAAATTAGTGGCAGTATCGATTGTTGATGGCAAGGTTATATGGGAAAAGAGTATTTCTGTTCCTCGCGGTAGAACTGAGCTAGATCGTATTGTTGATATTGATTCCGCTCCGGTAATTAAAGATGGCAATGTCTACGTCGTTGCCTACCATGGCAACGTTGCCGCAGTATCTCTCGATAGTGGCAGAACATTATGGTCTCGAGAGGCATCATCACGTTCGGGTCTCGACGTGTCCGTGGGCGAAGCTGTTTATCTCAGTGATGATAGTGATTATGTTTGGGCGTTTCAGGATGGGACAGGTGATGCTTTATGGCGTCAAACACGTTTATTACGTCGCAAAATTTCTGCCCCAACAATTGTTGGCGAAAATGTATTAGTCGGTGACTTTGAAGGTTATGCACACTGGATTTCCAGAAAGGATGGTCGTTTTGTTGCTAGGTTACAAGTGGCTGATAGCGCTATCCGTAGTCAGCCCGTAGTTAAAGATGATTTAGTTTATATCACCGCTGTTGATGGCACATTAACAGCTCTTAGAATTCAATAAAATGAAACCAGTTATAGCTTTAGTTGGACGGCCAAATGTAGGCAAGTCCACATTATTTAATCGATTAACACGCAGTCGTGATGCATTAGTAGCGGATCATTCGGGTTTAACCCGGGACCGTATATATGGCACTTCTAAAATAGAAGGCTGTGATTTTATCTTGATTGATACGGGTGGCTTGACTGAACAGGCCGATAGTATGTCTGACTTGATGAGAAAGCAGGCCCAGATGGCAATTGATGAGGCTGACGTGATTTTCTTTCTAGTCGACGGTCGCAGTGGGCTAATGCCAGCCGATCATACGGTGGCTCAACAACTACGTAATGTGGGTAAACCTGTTGTATTAGTGATTAATAAAACAGAGGGTGAACAGCGTGAAATGGTCGCGGCTGACTTTTACTCTTTGGGTCTAGGTGAACCGCAAGTTATTTCAGCTACGCAGGGCCGTGGCATTGCCGCTCTGATGGATGTTTTGATAGAAGAATTACCTAGTGTGGTGGCTATTGAAGATGAAATGGATGACGATGATGATGAGCACAAAGATCAGATTATTCGTTTAGCCGTATTGGGTCGTCCTAATGTAGGTAAATCCACCTTAATAAATCGAATTATGGGTGAAGAACGAGTTGTTGCTTTTGATGAGCCGGGTACAACACGTGACAGTATTCATATACCTTTTGAAAAAGACGGCACAGACTACATTTTAATTGATACCGCTGGTGTGCGCAGGCGTTCGAAAGTGTCCGAAATGCTGGAAAAATTCAGTATCGTCAAAACATTACAAGCTTTAGAAGATGCCAATGTGGTGTTACTTATTCTAGATGCTCATGAAGGTATTGTTGAACAAGATCTCCACCTTGCCGGACTCATTATTGATAGTGGCAGAGCGGTCGTGATCGCGGTTAATAAATGGGATGGATTAGAAAAGTCAGAACGAGAATGGGTTGCTACCAATGTTGAGCGTCGTTTGCCATTTTTAAACTTTGCTAATACTCATTTCATTTCTGCTCTCCATGGCAGTGGTGTTGGTTTGTTGTTTAAATCTGTTAAACAGGCGTATGAATCCGCAATGGCTAAAATTCCGACGCCGAGACTGACACGGGTATTAGAAGATGCAGTAGCTGAACATCAGCCACCATTGGTACATGGCCGTAGAATTAAGTTTCGTTATGCTCACCTTGGTGGTAAAAATCCACCACGAATAATTATTCATGGTAACCAGACGGCTGCGACGCCAAATAGTTATCGGCGATATCTGGAAAATACCTTCCGCGATGTATTAAAACTTCACGGTACGCCCATCAGAATTGAGTTTAAACAAGGTGATAATCCATTTAAGGGCAGAAAAGCCAAGCCAGCAGACAAACAAGCTAATGCTCGTGAGCAGACAGTCAAATATAAAGGCAAAAAGTAAACTTAGCTTAAAGTATGCCTTGCTCGTCAGCCATTAAATTATCAAGGCTATGTAAGTGGCCACGTATTCTCTCGCGGCTTGCCAATTTTTCACGTGCAGCTAGTGGCAGATCTGTAAATAAAATCACTTTTTGATCGATAAGGGTATTAACAAGATCTTCCAAAACTCGAATTAAATCAATATCCGAAGTGGATAAAATAGTGCGTGCGTCATCTAAATCTGCAGAGTTTACTAAATAGTCCAATAGTTCAGGATCATCAGCTAATAATGATTCTTGAGCATTTGCTTGTGCTGTGTCAAAAACAGCGGTGATTTTACCGTGTTGATCTCGCTGAATATAAGCCATAGCCGCATTATCCTAGAATTAATTGCTGAACTTTATCACATCATATTCGATTTAAGTACATTAGGCTTTACAGTAAAGTAAAAAACTGTGACACCCATCACCTTCAAAGATAATGGTATAGCTTGCAGCTCATGGCCTCAGAGAAAATAACAGATATAAACGATAACAAGGAATGGGATGCTGCTGATGCACATAATACACTTGATGATCCTTTATTGAGTTGTTTGACTGTATTAGCAAAAATTTTAAACAAACCTCATAGTGCTGAATCGTTAATCGCCGGCTTACCTTTAGTCGACAATAAACTTACCCCTAAACTGTTTTCTCGTGCTGCAGAACGAGCGGGACTAACTTCAAAAGTTGTTAAGCGTCCGCTACGGAAAATTTCCAATCTGGTATTGCCAGCGGTGTTATTACTTGAAAACAGCACTGCTTGCGTTGTATTAGAGTTCAAACAAAAAACCGCTCGCGTTATCTTTCCAGAGTCTGGCGAAGGTGAAAGTGAAATCTTACTTAAAGATTTAAAAAGCCAGTACAGTGGATATACAATTTTCATAAAATCTGTTCACCATTTTGATCAACGAAGTGAACATAGTGAAATCCCGAAGACCCGCCATTGGTTTTGGGGCACGATACTCAGGTTCTGGCCTATATATGGTGAAGTGTTTTTAGCGTCGATTTTAGTTAACTCGTTTGCATTGGCATCTCCGCTATTTATTATGAATGTGTATGACCGTGTGGTACCCAATCATGCAATAGAAACGTTATGGGTATTGGCGATTGGTGTTGCTACCGTTTTTGTATTTGATTTGTTATTGCGAACGTTACGTGGTTACTTTATCGACGTGGCGGGGAAAAAAGCAGATGTTATTTTATCTGCTACTATCTTTGAGAAAGTACTCAATATTAAGATGGCGGCAAGGTCAAACTCGGTGGGTTCTTTTGCCAATAGCATGCAAGAGTTTGAGTCTTTCCGCGACTTTTTTACTTCTGCCACCATCGCTACATTAATAGACCTACCGTTTGCATTTCTGTTCATTTTTGTCATTTGGACCATTTCGGGTGAATTAGCTTATGTGCCATTGGCAGTAATACCGATAGCTATAATATTTAGTTTAATTATACAAATACCTTTAAGTAAAACTGTTCAACAACTTTTTCGCCATTCTGGCCAGAAAAGTGCCACATTGATTGAAACCCTAACGGGGCTTGAAACCATAAAGAGCATTGGTGCGGAAACACCAATACAACGAAAATGGGAGCAGACTATTGGTTCTATGGCCAAATATGGTCAACGGACTCGTCTTCTATCATCTTCGGCAGTGAACTTTACGTCTTTCTTACAACAAATGGCTTCTATTAGTGTCGTTGTTTTCGGCGTATATAAAATTGCTGAAGGTGATATCACCATGGGCGCATTGATTGCCAGTACGATATTGACTGGTCGTGCTTTGGCTCCAATGGGACAAGTAGCAGGAATTTTAACGCGTTATCACCAATCAAAAGCAGCGTTAAGCTCATTGAACAGTTTGATGAGTTTGCCAGTAGAGCGACCTTCTGGGCGTGAGTTTCTTCATCGGCCGGATTTTAAGGGCGGCATAGAGTTCAAAAAAGTCTCATTTCGTTATCCTGAACAACCAATGGATGCCCTGTCTGAAATTTCTTTTACTGTGCAGCCAGGTGAAAAAGTCGCGTTTATCGGCCGTATTGGCTCTGGCAAAAGCTCAATAGAAAAGTTAATACTGGGATTATATGAGCCTAGTAATGGATCAATTTTATTAGATGGTACTGATATTAGACAGGTCGATCCGGTAGATTTGCGTCGTAATGTTGGTTATGCCCCACAAGATGTTGTTTTATTTTTTGGCAGTATCCGCGATAACATTGCTATGGGCGCTCCCTTTGCTGACGATGCCGCAGTGCTTAAGGCCGCTGAAGTTACCGGCGTCACAGAGTTTGTAAATCGACATCCTGCAGGTTTTGATATGCCAGTTGGTGAACGTGGTGAGGGACTGTCTGGCGGTCAAAGACAGAGTGTGGCTGTTGCTCGAGCATTATTATCGGCTCCACCTGTCCTTGTGTTAGATGAACCAACAAATGCAATGGACAATAGTACTGAGGAGGCTTTTAAGGCCAAGTTAGCTGAGACTTTGGAAGGTAAAACGTTATTGCTAGTGACACATAAAGCGTCACTATTAAGTTTAGTTGATCGGATTATTGTTATGGATCAAGGTCGTTTAGTTGCCGATGGGCCACGTGAACAAGTGTTAACAGCCCTTAAAAAAGGCCATATTAAAGTTTCTAAAGGATAAACAGATGGCTTGGTTCAAACGTACTCATCCCGATGATGCAGAGTTCATGTCTGAAGTCAGTGCTGCAACGTTGGAATCGGTTCACCGGGGTGGTCATTCTTTACTGATTATAGCAATAGTATTTTTTGTGGTTGCTGGCTGGTGGGCAAAAGAAACAACACTTGATGAAGTAACGCGCGGTGATGGCAAAGTCATACCGTCTAGTAAAATTCAAGTGATTCAAAATCTTGAAGGTGGCATCTTATCGGAAGTATTGATTGCTGAAGGTCAGATTGTAGAAAAAGGCCAGGTACTATTAAAGATTGATGACACCCGCTTTGCCTCATCATATAGAGAAACCCAACTTAAATATTGGGAACTGTTAGCAAGAACAGCCAGATTAAAAGCTGAAAGTGAAGGCAAAAAATTGGTATTGCCTGAAGAAGTGCTACGCGAAAAACCAAATTTGGCTGCCAATGAGATGTCATTATACAATTCTCGACAACTAGAACTTGATTCAACAATTCGAGTACTAAGGCAGCAGGAGCATCAGCGTCGCCAAGAGCTTGTCGAACGTCAAGCACGCCAAAAACAGCTAGATCGGGGTTACGAGTTAAGTAATCGAGAACTACACATGTCGGAACCTTTGGTCGCTGATGGCGTTATGTCAGAAGTTGAATTGTTGCGGCTGAAACGTACAGTAAATGAGCTACAAGGTGATATGGAGGCCAACCGCTTGGCTATTCCGCGGATTCGTTCAACACTGAGTGAAGTAAGACATAAAATTAATGAACAAAACATTCGGTTTAAAACGGAAGCTGCAAGTCAATGGAGTGAAATTAGATCGGAATTAGCGAGAACGAAAGAAACAATTTTTTCTCTTGAAGATCGGGTTACAAGAACACAGGTTCGTTCACCGGTGAAAGGGACAATTAAGCTGCTTAAAATTAATACTGTTGGCGGTATTATTCAACCGGGCATGGATTTGATTGAGATTGTACCTGTTGAAGATAATCTTTTGATAGAAGCACAGATAAGACCTGCTGATATCGCTTTTCTTCGACCTGGGCAAGAAGCCATGGTTAAGCTCACCGCCTATGATTTTTCTATCTACGGGGGCTTGCCTGCTAAGCTAGAACGAATTAGTGCTGATACTATTACGGATGAAAAAGATGAAAGTTATTATTTAATTTACTTACGCACAGAAAAAAATTATATTGATAATAGCAAAGGACAGTTAGATATTATCCCTGGGATGACAGCGAGTGTGGATATTTTAACCGGTAAGAAATCCGTGTTAGATTACTTGCTAAAACCAATTTTAAAAGCAAAAAATGAAGCGATGCGAGAAAGATAAATAATGGAACAAGCAAGATGACTGTGGCGACACTATTTATTGCAACACCTGAACAGGAAGAATCTAAGCGTATCGTTGATGGATTGTCATCAAGTTATTTAAGTTCTGAATTTGGCGATCTCGATTCGCTAGTTACGGCATTAGACAGACAGCCGGACTTGATTCTATGTCACCAGTATTTGGTTGAAGAGCAACAAGCGGAAAAAATATCAGAATTTAAAACAAAAAGCCCTAATAGTAAATTACTCATATTAGGTCCTAGCAGACCAATGGGAATTCAGATTGCCGCCTTGAAAAATGGTGCGCGCGGATATTTTGATGATTCATTACCAATTGAAAAATTAAATGAAGCCTTAAAACTTATTCTTCATGGTGAAGTCTGGGTTGAGCGACATGTAATTTCAGGTCTTATAGATGAATTGGTAGATGTACCAACGATTAATGAAGAACAACAACATGCACTCGATACATTGTCTCCAAAAGAAATAGAAGTGGCAGAACAGGTTAGTTATGGCGCAACAAATAAAATGATTGCCAAGACTATGAATATTACTGAAAGGACGGTAAAGTCTCATTTAACCTCAATATTCCAGAAAATGGGGCTTCCTGATAGACTGACATTAGCAATTTTTTTCAGGGATTTGCGGTAAAGGCTTGTTTTTTTGTCTGTATGTGTTTAAATACATACGCTTACAATATAATTATTATAATAATTTTAGGTTTAAATTTAGCGTTGATGCGGGTGTTGGAGATGGTATTTAACGCACTAACGGTAAACATTTTAAGGATAGAGAGATAATGAAATTAAAACCATTAGTAATGATCATACCTTTAGCATTAGGCATGACGACGCTTGCACATGCAGATACTCTACAAGAAGCAGTCAGTGCAACGGTAAAAACAAATCCTGATGTATTGGCAGCTGCCAATGAACGAAATGCTGTCGCTGAAGAAATTAATCAAGCTCGTGCGGGTTACTTTCCAACCATTGACCTAGCAATAGGTACCGGGTGGGAAGAAACTGATAACCCAACAACACGGGCTGCAGGTACCAATCACAATAAAACAAGCCTGAACCGTGATGAAGCGAGCTTGAATTTACGCCAAATGCTATTTGATGGCATGGCAACTAAAAATGAAGTACGCCGACAAACTGCTCGTACCGATTCTCGCGCATACAGTGTAACGAGTGCTGCTGAAAATACTGGACTAGAAGCTGTTGAAGCTTATCTAAATGTCTTACGACGCCAAAAGCTTGTTGATTTAGCTAGCACTAACTTGGAAGCTCATGAACGTACGCATGACGCAAATTAAATTGCGTAGTGACCGTGGTGTCGGCCGAAAAGCTGATTTAGATCAAAGCCAAGGTCGAGTGGCTTTGGCTCAAACAAACCTTATCGCGGAAGAAAGTAATTTACGTGATGCAGAAACAAACTACTTGCGTGTAGTTGGTATTGCGGCAGAATCGTTGTCAGATCCTCAATCACCAGAAGGCTTGCTTCCTGGAACATTGGACGAAGCGGTTGACCAAGCAATCAATAACCACCCAACACTGAAATCAGCAGAATCAGATATTGAGTCTGCTAACGCGCAACATGATACGGCAAAATCGCCGTTCTTCCCGCGCGTGGATTTTGAATTAGGCACAACGGCTAATGATGATATCGATGGCGTGAAAGGTCATAATAACGATACAACAGCAATGATTCGTCTACGTTATAACCTTTTGAACGGTGGTAGAGATAAAGCACGCCGTCAAGAAACAGCACATTTAATTAATCAAGCTGCTGAAATTCGTAATAATACGCGCCGTCAAGTTGAACAAAGCGTGCGTTTATCTTGGAGTGCTTTGCAAACAGTTAATAATCAACTTGGCTATTTCAAACAGCATGTTAATTCAAGTGAACGTTCTCGTGATGCTTACCAACAGCAATTTAGTTTAGGACAACGTACATTACTGGATTTACTAGACTCTGAAAACGAAGTGTTTTCTTCTCGTCAGGATCTGGTTAATGCGCAATATGATCAACTGTTTGCAATGTTTCGCATTCTGAACAGTATGGGTGCATTATTAGAAGGTGTTGATGTTGCCGTACCAGAAGCAAGTGCTACTGTTGCCAGCAACTAAATAAGCTGTAAGTTAAAATATTCAAAGCCACGGTTTTAACCGTGGCTTTTTATTATCTGATATTTAAAATCAATGAACTAGTTCACGATCTTTTTGATTTTACCCCTGTCGTGATATCATAGCGCTGCCCAATTGGTGGCCATACTTTAGAAGAATTCATGAGTAAACAATCATCTTTTAGCTACGAAGAGCTATTGCAATGTGGACAAGGCGAAATGTTTGGTCCTGGCAATGCTCAATTACCTACACCAAATATGTTAATGATGGACCGCATCACTCATATCTCGAATACCGGTGGTAAATACGGCAAGGGTGAAATTATCGCTGAACTGGATATTAAATCAGACTTATGGTTTTTTGATTGCCATTTTCCAGGTGATCCGGTGATGCCAGGATGCTTAGGTCTTGATGCTATGTGGCAATTAGTTGGATTTTTCCTTGCTTGGGATGGTAATCCTGGCCGTGGTCGTGCTCTAGGTTCTGGTGAAGTAAAATTTTCTGGTCAAGTATTACCAACAGCAAAAAAAGTCACCTATAAGCTTGACCTTAAACGAGTCATTGCACGCAAATTAGTCCTAGCTATTGCTGACGGAACGGTCTCAGTTGATGGTCGTGAGATTTATGCTGCAAAAGATCTACGCGTTGGTTTGTTTACATCTACGGATGATTTTTAGGATACGATGATGAAACGTGTTGTAGTTACTGGCTTAGGTATTACCTCTTGTCTAGGCTTAGATGCTGATTCTGTTACAGAATCATTAAGAGAAGGCCGTTCAGGCATTAAATTCAAGCAAGAATATGCAGATATGGGCTTTCGTAGTCATGTTGCAGGTTCAGTTGATATTGATTTTAAAGAACATATTGATCGTAAAGTATTACGGTTTATGGGCGATGCAGCTGCATATGCTTATATTTCAATGAAACAAGCGATTGAAGATGCTGGTTTAACAGAAGAGCAAGTATCCAATCCTCGTACCGGTCTGGTTATGGGCTCTGGTGGTGCTTCATCTTCAAATCAAGTTGAAGCAGCAGATATATTACGAAATAAAGGCCTACGTAGAGTTGGTCCTTACCGAGTAACACAAGTGATGGGCAGTACGACTTCAGCTTGTCTAGCGACACCATTTAAGATTAAAGGTGTGAATTACTCGATGTCGTCAGCGTGTGCAACCAGTGCACATTGCATCGGTAATGCGATGGAACAAATCCAACTTGGTAAACAAGATATTGTATTTGCCGGTGGTGCCGAAGAAGAACATTGGACAATGAGCTCATTGTTTGATGCGATGGGCGCCTTGTCAACTAAATATAACGAAACACCAGATAAAGCCTCTCGTGCTTATGACGCAGATCGTGATGGTTTTGTTATTGCTGGTGGTGGTGGTGTATTAGTATTGGAAGAATACGAACATGCCAAAGCACGTGGTGCCAAAATTTATGCAGAATTAACAGGTTATGGCGCAACTTCTGATGGTTACGATATGGTAGCTCCATCGGGTGAAGGTGCGATACGTTGCATGCAATTAGCTACCGCTACGGTAGATGCTCCTATTGATTATATTAATGCGCATGGTACCAGCACACCAGTTGGTGATTTAGCTGAGTTAGGTGCGATTAAACAAGCCTTCGGCAACGATACTCCGCTCGTGGGGTCAACCAAATCATTATCAGGTCATTCCTTGGGTGCAGCAGGCGTGCAAGAAGCTATTTATTGCTTGTTAATGATGGAAAATGACTTTTTAGCTGCTTCAGCTAATATTGATAATTTGGATCCTGAGGCAGAAGGCATATCGATACTACGAGAACGTAAAGATAATGCCGGCTTGAAAACAGTGATGTCAAATAGCTTTGGTTTTGGTGGTACCAATGCCTGCTTAGTATTTGAGAAGTTAGACGATTAATTAAAAAGGCCACCCCTTTGGGTGGCCTTTTTGTTTAAACTAGGTCGTCGTCAGTGACTGGGCCACGTTTACCAGCGAGTGACTCTTGAATCAAAGAGATTAATTGTTTTTTCTTAACAGGATCGTCAAGGTGTTTCGAACTAAAGGTAATGCCATGTTTACTCGCATATTGTTGCACTAACATGACTAAAATGGTTTCATCTTCCACAAAATTTCTCCAAACGTAATAAAATCTCGACATTATAGACGTCAAAAATAAAAACCGTTAATTAATGAAATTACATTATCAGATCACCGGCTCTGGCAAACCGCTATTAGTTATACATGGACTGTTCGGTTCGTCTGATAACTGGCGAAGTATGATCAAATATTTTTCCAAGCAAAATCAAGTAATCAGTATTGATTTACGTAATCATGGACGTTCCCCTCACAGTGATAGTCAAAGTCTGGTCGATATGGCAGAGGATATCTACGAGCTGTGCCAAGACTTAGCGCTTAACAAAGTTACTATTCTTGGTCATTCACTTGGCGGAAAGGCTGCAATGCAGTTTGCCGAGCTTTATGAACAATATGTCGAAAAGTTAATTATCGTTGATATTTCTCCTAGGCAATATGAAGGTGAACACACGCCCTTAATGGATGCAATGATGGCTTTGAATTTTGCGGAATTAAAATCACGCAAACAAGTTGATGAAGCCTTGGCTGTGTCGATAGCAGATCAACAAGTACGACAGTTTTTATTGATGAATTTGTCATTAGACAGTGAGCAGTTAAAGTGGCGTATTAATTTACAGGCATTGAAAGCTAACTATAAAGAGTTCATGAAAGCCGTGCTTACGGAATCCAATTTGGACATCACTAGCCTATTTATCTATGGTGAGCACAGTGATTATGTCACGTCACAAGATCGAGAAGATATAAAACAAATATTCCCATATGCTGAATTTTCTGCGGTACCAGCGGGGCATTGGATACATGCTGAACGCCCACAGAAATTCAAAAAAATCGTTGAGGAATTTCTAATAAGATGATTGAGCCACAGCTATTACAAAAGTTAATTGATTTCAGACGAGAACGTGATTGGGAACAGTTCCATAATCCAAAGGACTTGGCTATTTCATTGTCGATAGAAGCTTCCGAGTTATTGGAGTGGTTCCAATGGAAAACAGCAGAAGAAATCAGTCAACAACTGCAATCGGAGAAACGCGTTCAACTTGAAGATGAGCTAGCGGATGTGGCGGTATATCTTAGCTATCTTTGTCATGATCTTGGTGTCGATCTTAATAAGGTCGTTGCAGCAAAAATGATAAAAAATGCCGAAAAATATCCAGTGGAAAAAGTAAAAGCCCGCTCGGATAAATATAATGAATATTCATAAGGCCTAGTTAAATGCTAGGATACTGTCCGCTATAACCATCGGTAAACGTTCGAAGGAATCGTTAAAATGAGTTCTATTGTTTTTCTTATTCAATGTCCTGATCAAAAAGGCTTAGTCGCTGGCATTACCAGTTTCTTTGCTGAACGTGATTTTAATATTTTGCATTGTCAGCAATATACCGATGTGCAACATGGCCAGTACTTTATGCGTATCAAGTTGGAAGACGAAGCCAATTTAGATAGAGCGATATTAGAACAACAATTCACCGAATTTGCTAAAACACTTGGGCTGACATGGTCAGTGCGATATACAGATAAGCCATATCGTGTTGCTTTATTGGTTACTAAAGCTTCTCACTGTCCCTACGATCTACTATTACGTGAAACAGAAGGCGAGCTTCGTTGTGATATTCCATTAATCATTGGTAATCACGATGATCTGGCCGGCATGGCAAAACAATTTGATAAACCGTTCTATCACTTGCCCATTACTAAAGACACCAAAGCTCAGCAAGAAGCGCAGATTAAAGAATTATTAAAAGAATATGATATTGATCTGGTGGTAATGGCGCGCTACATGCAAATCCTATCAGAACAGTTTGTCGAAGAGTTTGCTGGTCGAGTCATTAATATTCACCATGGGTTCTTGCCTGCCTTTCAAGGAGCCAAGCCATATCACCAAGCCTATGATCGCGGTGTAAAAATCATTGGTGCGACCTCACATTATGCTACTGCTGATTTGGATGAAGGGCCCATTATTGAGCAAGATGTTGAGCGTGTGATGCACGACAATAGTCCAGAAGATTTAGTCATGATAGGTAAAGATATTGAACGTCTAGTATTAGCACGTGCAGTCAAAGCTCATATTGAACATCGCATTATTATATCTGGTCGACGTACCATCGTATTTTCAGAAGGCGTGTAATCGCAAAACGAGTCGATGTTATCAAAATAAAAGGGAGCTTCAGCTCCTTTTTTATTGCCTTAAGCACTTGACGCACGTAGCTTGGCAACACACACTGTAGCTTGAATTGTGGGCGGGAATATTACACCCATACAGAATGATCAATTGTCAGGTAATTTTATGAACTCAGAAACTCATGTTTTATCCAGTCAAGCACAAGCCATTGCGGAAGCATTAGAGCAGTTAATTAATGCTGGTGGTATTGAAGTTCCAATGTTACCTGAAGTAGCAAACAAAGCCTTGTTGCTGGCACAGAACCCAGATTCAGATGCTACGGAAATGGCTAAACTCATTCAAGGTGATCAATCTCTCGCTGCTCATGTAATGCGAATTGCAAATTCGGTTGCCTATACTCCCATGGCCAACCTGGTGTCCCTACAACAAGCAATTGCTCGTTTGGGTATGCGTGTTATCAGTGAAATTGCCTTAACAGCATCGATAGGTACTAAATTATTTAATACACCGGGTTATGAAAAGTATGTAGCACAATCATGGCGTCATGCCTTAGCGACGGGACTGTGGGCAAAAGAAATTGCCCGTCATTGTCGCAGCAATGTAGAGCTCGCTTTTCTTGCGGGACTATTACATTCAATTGGTCGTCCTGCAGTCATACAGTCCATTCTTGATTTAGCCAAACAGCAGCAAATAGAACTGACAAATGACGATGTATTAGCGTTAGAACATAATTATGCTCAGAAGATATCAGAATCAGTCGTCACCACATGGAACATGCCTATCTTAGTGATTGAAGCAGTCACTTATTTTACAGATTATGCTAACGCGCCGACAGCGGTTAACCAAGTAGCTTTGGTGAATGCGGGAGCACAATATGCAACGTATATGTTGCAGCCAGAAGAATTAGATAAAGACAGCTTATTTGCCTTACCGGTGATGGGCACCCTAAATCTATATCAAGATGAAGTTGAGGAGTTGCTTACATATAGTGAAGCGGTGCAAGGCCGCTTGGAGGGCTTGTCAACATGAGCACAATACAAGAATTTGATGTTGTTGTTATTGGCAGTGGGCCTGCAGGTCAAAAGTCGGCGATCCAGTCTGCTAAAGCCGGTCAACGAGTTGCCATTATCGAGCGAGATAACTTATTTGGTGGAGCCTGTGTGCATCGCGGAACGATTCCATCCAAAACATTAAGAGAAAATGCCCTACGGGTAAAACATATGCGTCAAAATGCGGCTTTAGTCGATTTTGAGTTAGGTGAAGATACTGAAATGGCGACCTTGATTAATCGTCTGGAAGACGTATTAAAAGAGCATGATAAATATATGCGTGAGCAGATCACACGCAATGAGATTGAACGCATTCATGGACGTGTCAGTTTTATAGATAATAAAGCACTACTGCTGACCAAAGTAAGTGGCGAAACAATAGAACTAAAAACGAATAAAGTCATTATTGCTACAGGATCATTTCCACGCAAGCCTGACAATATCCCCATCGATCATGAACATGTTTTTGACAGTGATTCGATCTTATCCATGTTATATCTGCCAGCCAGTTTAACGGTATTAGGCGGAGGGGTTATTGCCAGTGAATATGCCTCCATTTTCCAAGCCTTGGGTGTCAAGGTAACGATGATCGATAAATACCCAACACCGCTTGGTTTCCTCGATCAAGATATGACCGATACGTTTGTCAGTGCTTTTGAAAATATGGGTGGCACTTGGATGGGTAAACAACAGGTCGAAAAAGTCTATTGGGATGGCATCAGTGAAGTAGTAACCGAATGTGCTGATGGCACCGTAGTGAGAAGCCAGAAATTACTCTGTGCTGCTGGTCGTCTTGCCAATGTAAAAGATCTTAAACTGGAAAATGCAGGTTTGAAGGTCAATGAGCGCGGTTTGATCAGTGTGGATGACAACCTATGTACTACGGTCGAAAATATCTATGCTGCGGGTGATGTCATTGGCCCACCATCGCTAGCTTCTGCTTCAATGGAGCAGGGACGACGTGCAGCATGTAATGCCCTCGATATTCCGTTAGGTGATTTGAGCAAACTTATCCCTGCAGGTATCTTCTCTATTCCAGAACTCTCATCAGTAGGCCTAACTGAAACACAAGCACGGGAACAACATGGTGATGTTATCGTGGGCCGGGCCAAGTTTGCTGAAGTGGCACGTGGTCAGATTTCAGGCAATACCGAAGGCATGTTAAAAATTGTCGCGGATACCCAAGGTAAGAAGATCTTAGGTGTGATGTTGGTGGGTGAAAGTTCAACTGAAGTCGTGCATATCGGTCATATGGCCATGTTATGCAATGCCGATGTTGATATGTTTGTTGAAAGTACCTTTAACTTTCCAACATTGGCCGAAGCTTACCGCATTGCAGCCTTAGAAATACTAGCAAAACGTCCAAAAGATTAATTAATGACACGCAAAACGATATTAATAACGGGTGCTACTTCCGGTTTTGGGGAAGCGACTGCACGTCTGTTTGCAAAAAACGATTGGCAGTTAATCCTAACAGGACGTCGTCAACAACGCTTAGATGACTTACAGCAAGAACTGGGTGGCTCGGACAAAGTACATACCTGCTGCTTTGATATTTCGGATCGAATCGCCGTAAAACAGATGATTGATTCATTACCTACTGCATTTGCTGACATTGATGTCTTGCTTAATAATGCGGGCCTAGCCTTAGGTTTAGAACCGGCTGATACAACCGATCTTGATGATTGGGAGAAAATGGTAGATACCAATATTAAAGGGCTGATGTATTGCACACGCTATGTATTACCAAAAATGCGTGAACGCAAGCAAGGTTATGTGCTGAATATTGGCTCCGTAGCTGGTAATTGGCCTTATCCCGGTGGCAATGTCTATGGTGCAACCAAAGCGTTTGTGAAGCAGTTGTCTCTTTCTCTACGAGCCGACTTATTAGGCTCTAATATCAGAGTGACCAATATCGAACCGGGTATTGCCGAGACGGAGTTTTCACTGGTTCGCTTTAAAGATAATGACGAGGCGGCGGGTGATGTATATCAAAATACGCAAGCCCTAACCGCTGAGGATATAGCTAATACGATTTGGTGGTTGGTTAATACGCCAGAGCATATGAATGTCACCACGATGGAAGTGATGCCTACCCAACAGGCTACAGGGCCATTAGCGATTTATCGAAAAAGAGACTGAACTTAAGATGTAAAGGCGAGTGCTTCTTATATACGAATTATGAACCTAGCCAAAATGTACATTTTTTAATTAATTCTATTTGATTTGCTGCATTTAGCGCTTCTCGAGCATTTCGAAGCTGATTTTCTATTGTGCGAGTAGACTTGCCTAGTTCATAGGCGATTTGCTTATAACTCATGCCCTTAGCGGCTAAAGTTATCGCAGCTAACTCGGCTCTACTTGGCCGCTTTATTATCTGTTCTCTTTTAGCTCCATGCCAATATTGGCTGATCCCCGATAACGGTCCAAAAAAAGTTTCACAAAATGAAGACATGAATGCCACATCTTCTAATGACCACACATGTTGTTCATTGGTGAAATCAACACAGGTCAGTCCGACCGTTTTTTTGTTTAAAGATAAGCGTTGAAAAAGTACGGATTCACTCTGAATTGCTTCAAAAGTAGCACGCGAGTCAGCCATGATTTTATCATCATGAACATTTGTACACACTACAGGCGTACGTTGTTTCCACGTTTTCTGAAACACCGAATCTTGATTGGAATAGCTAACATTTGTGCAGTCAGGTGGTCGTGAATTCTGACTATGATGGACAAATGTCGGTTCATATAGCTTGTCTTTTGGTGTTAAAAATCCCATGTCAGCGCGACAAGCCGAAAGTTTATCCACTATATGTGATAAAGCAATATTCATCATCTCTTCAGGATTATCAATTGTGAGAATCATATAAGCCACACAATTAATCGTATCTGCAGAAAAAGACTGTAGATTTCTATCTATAAAATATTGTTTTAGCGCACGTTGTGAGGGGGGCTCACTAATATAGTCAATCATGATTTTAACATCAAACTTACTTATTAAACAGGGCACTACACGTGTAAACTTCGTTAGCAGGTGTAGTGTTATTTTAACTATAAATGAAATATTAACTAAGATCCAGCGGGAGTATTTTGTCAAGAGTTAATTAAGCCCTTGATGGGGGCGGAATAAAAAATTAGGGGTTTTTTGTCATGTTTTAGGTTTTCGAAATCGATATGGTGTTGCAAGTGAAAGAAATAGCTTTCACCCGACATTAAATTTAACGAGGATTTAATATGAAAACGATACAGACCTTATCAATTAGTGCAGTGGCAATTGCTTCTGCACTATCAGTCTCATATTCGACGGGTATTTTTGCCCATGGCGCTGACGATGAAGTAATTGAAATGCAATATCTTCAGGATGCAAAGAATATGACTATCAGACAACTTGATGGTGATAATGCCAATGCTTTCTTGGAAGACATTGTAACGTCTGGAGATGAGCATACTCCGATGTCTTGTGGATTATTCAGAATGGAAAAAGGGAATCCACTTGTTTATACCTACGAATACCCGGAAGCAAAAGTCATTTTGGATGGTCAAATGACAATATCAGATGGAAAAACCACGGTAAGTGCCGAGGCTGGCGATGTTCTCTTCTTCCCCATCAATTCAACTATCACATTCTCATCAGAAGATTATGGCCTTGGATTTACCTGTGGCCTTCGCTCACTTAATGGTACCTAATCCCAGCCAAGAATTGCTGAAAATTTAATCAACTATGTTAACACTTTGTTAAGGAACGACGATTAGATAGCTAGGATAGACGGAGAGAGAAAAGATGAAAAAGATGAAAAAACTGCTGCCATTGCTTGCTATGGCATTACCGGTCTTTCAATCACATGCAGGTGAAAACCTCCAGTTGAATGATCTAACTCAAAATGATCCATTTTTCTATACCAGTGATCAAGATATTAAAGTAGATGATGCAACCAAGACATTATTAGGTATCGGTAGACCAAATAAAACGCATTCACAGATCCCACATCTACCCGTTTATTACGGTTATATGAATACGAATTCTACCTACCGCTTTCTTAATGTAACTGAGCAAGTGTTTACCATGATAGGTGAAGGCAAACATGGGTTATGGCGAATTCAAGAAAACGGTACAGTCCGTGAGTACTTACGGCAAGGAGCCGAAGGGCTTCCAAAAGGTGCCGATCTATTGTCAGCTGGAAACCAGAAGCTAATCAATGATAACTATAGCTATTATTTGCCAGAAGAAAGTTGGGCGGGCTATAAATATCCTGATCAAAAAATAAATGACAAAGGTAATTTAAATTTTATTGATTTACCTATCACCCATCCAAAATATGAAGGAAAATATACTCAGCATGAAGTGGTTGAACTTCCTTCCTTCTACTGTACTATGTCGGGCCCTGATTACGCCTATGCCAAACAAGTTTTAGACTTTGCTTTCAATCAACCTGGCGCAAACACAGTAGGCCCGTTAGGCAAGCGTGCTGGATTGGATGTTAATGAAAATTACACCAAAGTACTACGCTTAGAATCTTTCCCTGATGCTCGCTCTTGGGTCAATATCGGCCAACCAGGTAAAAATACGATTAATGTGAACTGGCAAGCTGTAGATACCAATAAAACCGCGGCTGAATATTACTTATTAGAACGTCCATTCTTTAACAGAAAATACATCTTCATTACTGCTGTTTATGATAATAACGATAATGCTGATTTTCAATATGTTCGCCCTCAGGGAGCCTATTTTGACTCTTTGACTCAGAGAGGATTAACGCCTAAAACAACCGTCACACAAGCACCAAGATTCCATCTTGAAAATGGCGGTCTGCAAGCAGTAAATGGTTTACCTGTGTTTGGTGTTCATCACTACGATAGAAACGTATATGGCGGTGGAGGTGCTTGCCCATTAAAAGGTGGTGATTACGGGCATTATCCAGAAACAACCGCAGGTTCTGCCTGGCCGACTAATTATGAAGAAATTAGTCCGTTATGTGATGGTGTTCTCGTAGATATCAAGTTCTACAGTAACTTAGATGGTTCTAGCTGGAATAACCCAGATAAATATCTAGCCAATGCAGGGGTGGGCACTAAAGCGGTCACGTACCACTCGCAAAGTGGTGAATATGGTGTTTTCACCGACGAATACAACACGGACTTGGGCATCAAAAACCCAGACAGTCAACAAGTGCCAAGTGAACTTACACTGACATATTCGAGTGTAGCTGACCCCGTTACCTATACCCCAACCATGGGTAAACCAGGTGCGGCGATGCTGCCTTTGGCAGGCTCATCATGTCGACCAATCCCACAACAATAAACATTAACTGTGTTTATTTACATAAAATTATTTAGAGGTTAGAACGATGAAAAACTATGTATCATTTTTTTTATTGGCATTAGGTGGCGGGTTCGGTTCAAGTGCCATGGCTGAAAACGGGCCAGAAAGACAAGCCCAACCCGAAAGCGGTTTTGATGCGTTTCTGGATAGCGAGACCGTATTTAATGGTAAATTCAGTCTTTGGACAGAGCTCGCTACTGATTATGTTTTCCGCGGCGAATCTGAAACAAATGATGGCGATATTCCATCATTAAAAGCAGCCCTTACCTGGACGCATGATAGTGGAGGTTATGCCGGTTTATACGTGGCTAATAACTTATTCCCAGGTAATGATTCAGAAGGTCACAACCCGAAGATTAACGCAATTTATGGGCCTTATATTGGTTATGCCGGCGAGATAGGCAATACCGGCTTTAACTATAATGGTTTCTTGTTCCAATACCTTTATCCAGGCGACAGTGATTCTAATTATTTAGAAATGTTTAACTATGTGGATAAACAGTTTGGTGACGTTAATATCAAGCTTGAATATTCACCTACGTTGACAGACTGGTTCGGTGTGGATGGTGTGCAATCACATAATGTGGCTATTCACCCAAGTGTTGCCTTACCGCACGGTTTCACCTTGTCAGGTAGTCTTGGCCGTCAAATGTTCGAATCTCAATTCGATGCCAACTGGACTCACTGGAATGTTGGTCTAAGCCGTAATGTATTTGGTTACAATCTTGATCTTAGGTACCACGATACGGATATTGAAATTGGCGATAATGATTTTTATGGCTTTAGTTCAAATAATCATATCGTAGACTCCCGTTTTGTTGCAGCTATTTCGAAAAGTTTCTAATTAAAAATTAAAGTTTCAGCTTTAACAAGATTTCTTCTGTTATTACTAACAGGAGAAATCTTGTTTTTTTTAGTTCAATTTATGGGTAATCACATCCATGTTTGAATAGACAATATCATCCACCTGAAACATGGATGAACTTCTTATTAAAAACCGCTCTAGTTAAGGAATGATCAATATATCGAGTAGTCTAATCATTAAAGCATGAATCGAGTTAATATCGAGGAGTTGCAATGGATGATAGAACTACCAACCTTAATACTTATGACGGTTCTACAAGAGAACAAAGAGGTCATGTAGTAAGTTTTCTTGGTGCTGCGATCGGTTTAGAGGCACAAAACATTTTAGTGAAAGTAGGTTTGATTGCTAACGCCGAGTAAATTGGAAACTATTTATTGCAGGGCCAGAGTCAGATCAATAGACCTTTGAATAAATTCCGTGCAGGGTAAAAAAGGCCTATTAACAGGGATAGAGCTTGCTACTAGCCATATCTCAAGCTGTACATTCGGTGAAGTTTTGGCTCAACATGGCATTCTTAGTAAAGAGGCCCATGAGACAGTTATTCGCTTTTCACCGCCTCAGATTATCAATCAGGAACAGATTGATTGGGCTATTGAATAGATAACGGACATCTTAGATAAACTTGGGAACTGAGTCCTATAGCCTTGCCCGCCCGCCATGGCGACAATAATCCTAAATAGAAGATGGCCGAGGGCTTAACTATAACCTTTAACCCCTCAGCCAGCACAGATATAACTACTTAGTTTGCTGCTTAGTATTTAGCACTGTCATCGTCATAAACTAGGCCTTTTTCTTTGGCCTGTGCAGTAATCGAACCATAGAGTTTGGTATCAAACGAATCTCTGGCACCACCATCAGCCTCTACTTTTTTACGTAAATAATTTTCGCGTTTTTCGGCGAGTACTTTAAGATCTTGTCCTATTTCTTTACGTTGTTTGGCTTCTTTAGCAATATACGCTGTTTGCTCGTCTGTGGTCATAGTTTGTAGTGGTTGAGGTAATTCTTCTTCTGGAATATCTTTAAGATCCATCCGGCCACTTTCAATGGCATCAACGAGCTCATTGTCACCTAAGAAATTGGCTTTACCACTTTTGCTTGAATTAAATGTGGCACGTCTTGCTCGAGATGCATCACTGGATTCTTCATGCAGTTTTTTAGTGGCAGATAATTTTAATGCCTGTTTCTTCTTGTCTTCCTTATTACCAAAGTAGAGGCGAGTGTCGTCTAATTTTTTAGATAACTCGGCTAATTTTTTGTCAAAGGGTGTGGCTATAGCTATTGCACTGCCTGACTGCTCTACTTGGAAATAATCACCATTGCCTAGGCTGGCAACTTGCTGCCAATTGGCAGTGGTGGCAGCATCTTGGCCTGCTTGGATGGTATTAATAATAATGCCTTTTTGTTTTGCTAAAGCTATGGTTTCCGGATACTTAATATCATCTTGATAATCCATATGCGCAGGTGCATCACCAACAAGAAAGACCACTTTGTAGGTTTGTTGGTCATCATTCCATTGCATGTTGTTCACCGCCTCATATAAACCTTGGTTAACACTCTCGGGTGTATCACCACCACCATCAGCTTTAAAGTCCATCAATTGGGCATACATGGAATCGAGGTCATTGGATAAGGCGACGGTTTTAGTGACATAGGCATCACCACGATCACGATAGGCTACAAGTCCCATTTTTATATCAGGTGCAGTTTGTGCAGAGGCCATAGTGCTGGCAATAGACCAGATCTTTTCTTTGGCCGTGTCGATAAGGCCACTCATACTGCCTGTGGTATCTAATACAAACACAACTTCAATTTTTGGTTGCTCATTCTGTACCGGTAATAAATCAATAGGATCTAGCGTAATGGGAGTAACAACCGAGGGAGTTGTTGTTGCCAAGGCATGTTGAATAGTTGGCAAGAAGGTCACTGTTACAGCTGTGGCTGCAAAGATACTAAAAGCAAGTAATTTAGTTTTCATGATTCAATCCTCTTATTGATGGGTAGAAAGTTTTTGCACAGCTGCTTCTGCAACTTGATATGCATGCTGAAAGTCAGCGTCTTTGTTGGTTGCTGTATTTTTTTGTGTGGATTTCATGCTGCTAGGAATAAGCACAAACAAGGCTTGGGTAAGAAAGAAGCACCACAAGCTAAGAAATAGGCTGCCAGTATGACTAGCAACCCAAAATGCCACGGCAATGCTGATTGCTGTTAAAGCCAGATCAGCAAGAGATGAAAATAGGCTGGAATAGAAATATAAAGATCGTATTAACCAGATAGCCCCTAGATTAATTAAGATAAACAATGGTGCTGGTGGCCAAAGAACCCAAGTTGTGATGGTGATGACCGACCATGCGGCCATCACTGTTATTCGGCCAGTTTTTTCATTACTCCTATTTAATAAATAAAAAACATAAGCCAAACTTAAGCCACTGATTAACAAGCGAATGACTAGGTTGTCAGCAAATAGAGATGACAATATGTAATACGCTGCACTGCCAACAAAACTGCAGACTAGCGCTACGACTACACCGTCAAAAAATGTCGTTGTTTTCATGATGCACTCCATTTTTGTTGTTCATGTAGGAAGGCAACTTCTACATCTTCGTCTTGGATATAAAATGATGGCGAATCCCATGAATAACTGGCAGTTTGAGCATTGCTTGTTTGTCCAAAAATGTCAGATTTTTGCTTCATGCTGCTAAGTTGAGATTGTTGTTCTTGTAACTGAGATTTAAGCTGCGAGAGATCTTCTTCAGCCTTAGATAGTTTTCGTACTAAAGCTGCTTGGTATTGTTCGACTTCTAACTTACGTCTGATTAACACTTTGGCTAGGTCATCTTTGCTAGATTTAAAGCACAAGGCTATTTGCTGTTCTAGATTAGTTAGGGTTTGTGTTAACTCCTGTTGTTTCTGATTATGTTGCTGCTGTTCAATGTCTAATAATTTAATTTGTCTTTCATCGTGGTTAAGGCTTTCCTCCATCTCGCGGATGGCTTGTTTAAGTAGTAGTTCAGGTTCTTCTAATTGATCAAGTACCGCATTTACATCGGCATGAAAAAGTCGTGATAAACGTGTAATTAAAGCCATGATGTTCCTCCTGTTGTGGTTAAATCTTGGTTCCCAGTTTAGGAGTCTGGCTAGGTATTAAGTAGACGTGTTTTGGTAAAACGTATGGCTGATTTTTTACAAAAATTTTACATTTTATTTGATGGAAAACGATAGACTGTGGTCATGCAGAAAAAACTACGAATTTTAATTGTTGAAGATGAAGTTGCTATCCGTGAAGGATTGATCGATGTCTTTGTCTATCATGGTTATGACGTTGATTTCTCAGGAGATGGTGCTGAAGGTTTAAAAAAAGCACTGACAGGACAGTTTGATTTGATTCTATTAGATGTGATGTTGCCGAGTTTAAATGGTTTTGAAATTTGTAATCAGATCCGTCAACACGATCGTGAACAAGCCATCATTATGCTGACCGCCAAAAGCAGTGATGAAGACATTATTGAAGGTTTGTCTTTAGGTGCAGATGATTATGTAGCTAAACCATTTTCGGTTGCCCAGTTAGTGCTTCGAGTGCAATCTGTCTTGCGACGATCACACAAAGTGGCCAATCAAAACCAGCAGATCCAATTGGCAGATGATATCGTCATTGATTGTCAAAACTTCTCGGGTAACAAGGGAAAAGAAATTCTGTCTTTTACAAGTCGTGAAATAGATATCTTGCAATATTTGCAGGCAAATTCAGAGCGACCAGTATCGCGTGATGAGTTATTAAATAAGGTATGGGGTTATGCCAAAGATATAGAATTGGAAACGCGTACTGTTGATATTCATATTGCTAAATTACGCCGTAAAATTGAACCCGATCCTTCACAACCCAGTTATCTGACCACAGTGCGTGGTGCAGGTTATCGTTTGTTGGTGTAAATGATGGCTAGGAATACGCTCACTGGTTTAGATAAAAAAACCTTACGACGGTGGTTGTCGTTTTTCTTCCTTGCGGTAGCTGTACCTACTGTGACCCTTATCCAACAATCTTATAGTCAATTAAAGTGGGAAGCCTTTCATCAGCATCAGATCACCGCTGATGAACTGGCAAGTCGAATAGATAATCAGTTCACACAACTTATTACCGCTGAAGAACAACGGCCTTTTACTGATTATTCATTCTTGAATGTGGCCGGTGATCCTGCCGCCAATTTTTTCCAAACGTCACCGCTATCCAAGTTTCCAGTTGAGTCAGCTATTCCAGGCATGATTGGTTATTTCCAAGTGGATTCACAGGGACAATTAATGACACCATTGTTGCCTGATGCAATAGAACAAGCTGAAAACTATGGGATATCCGAAATAGAGTTAGTAGCAAGAACTGACTTGTTTAATATCATTGAATCTATCTTAAGTGACAATCGCTTGGTGTTATATAAGAAAACGACTGTGAGTAGGGTGGATGAGGAACAACGTCAAGACAACGATGATGTAGCAGAGAGTGGTGTTTTTAGTGAATTGACGAGCGAACGTTTGTTTTCACGTGATATGCGCGATGTGCGTGATGTCACGGTAAAAGAAAATGAGACGATAGTGCAATTAGATAGGCAAATGACATTTGATGAACTTAAAAATATAGTGCCTAGTGAGCTTAATAAGTTAAGTAAATATGGCAGGGTGGAAGACCTAAAACTTGAACAGCGTTATCAACAAGAAGCTACAGAGCAGGCCTTGATAAAGGAAAAAAAATTCAAAGCCGAACGATCTAGAAAAATAGTAAATAAAGCGAGGAAAGAACAAAGTGTCTTGCCGGAATCTATTGAGATGATGCCGGCTGAAGCGGTAGCCAGCAAAGGAAACCTTGCTGCTCGTCCTAGCATTCAAGTGAATTTAGCACCACTAACGATCCAAACTTTTGCCAGTGAGATTGAACCGTTTGAGTTTAGCTTATTGGACAGTGGCCATTTTGTTTTATATCGCAAAGTGTGGCGCAATGAACAGCGTTATATTCAAGGCATCTTGATTGAGCAACAGGCGTTTCTAGAGCATATGGTTAATTTGGCATTTCGTGAAACGGCATTGTCTCAAATGACTAATTTGCTGGTGGCATTTCAAGGCAATGTTTTAGACGCCTTTAGCGGACAAACAACACGTGGTTATTTATCTGGTGAACAAGACTTAAACGGCGAGTTACTCTACCAAACGAGCTTATCGGCACCGTTAAATGATGTGCAGTTATTGTTTAGTATTACTCAGCTTCCTGCTGGTCCAGGTGGGGTAGTGATTAAATGGTTAGCCTTTATCTTGGCTGCGGTATTAAGTATTGGTTTCTATCTCATGTATCGACTAGTTCTCGGCCAAATCAACTTAGCTAATCAGCAACAAGACTTTGTTTCTTCAGTGAGCCATGAGTTAAAAACACCGTTAACATCAATACGCATGTATGGCGAAATGTTACGAGAAGGTTGGGCCAGCGAAGACAAGAAAAAGGTCTATTACGACTTTATCTATGATGAAAGTGAACGTTTATCTCGTTTGATTAATAACGTGTTGTTGATGGCTAAACTAACTAGAAACTCTCAGCATGCTGACTTGAAACAACGTAGCGTGGCTGAATTAATCGATGAAGTTAAATCAAAAGTGTCGAGTCAGATTGATCGTGCAGAATTTGAATTAAAGCTAAGTTGTGATGAGCAAGCCGCCAATGCAAATCTTATGATCGATGCTGACTGGTTTAGTCAGGTAATGATTAACCTAGTTGATAATGCCATTAAATTTTCAGCCCACGCTGAAGTCAAAACCATTGAGTTATCTTGCCAACAATTATCTGATGGCAAGATTCAATTTAAAGTGCGTGACTATGGTCCCGGTATCGCTAAACAACAGATGAAAAAGATCTTCCAGCTGTTTTACCGAAGTGAAAGTGAGTTAACACGAGAAACGGTAGGAACTGGAATAGGCTTGGCTTTAGTGCATCAAATGATCGTCAATATGCATGGTCAAATCGATGTGGTAAATACCGAGCCGGGTGCTGAGTTTAGGTTACAGTTCCCGAGTTCTGATTAAGCGGTGCTTAATCTTTTCTGTATTAGTCAATCATCCACGTTACAGCATTAGGGTGAGCTTGTTGTTGATCGAGATATTTCAAACCTTTTACGCAGCGAATAATAAACCAAAGCGCTGTGACTAATAAGAAGAAATAGCCGATAAATATGATAGTGAGTAAACCGCTTATCATGCTAAATAGCAGGCCAAGCCAAAAAGTACGAATTTGAAATTGAAAGTGGCTATTTAACCAGTCATCCGTACTTTCACGGTTCACATAGGCCATAACAAGGCCAATCACCGTCAAGATCGGCATCACCATGCCAACCAAATACAGAATATAGATAATCTTTGTTGTACCGGCCTTACTTGATGACTCCATCTTTTTATCCTTAAAAACTAATAAGTTGCTGCTTACTGTAACAAATTTGGTCGTTGTTTCAAGAAAGCGTGAAATAGGAGGCAAGCCAATAACAATGTCCAAACAATAATTGCTCCGGTGGGCAAGTCAAATAATAACGAGGCAATCAGGCCTAATACATAACCCAAAAATCCGATGCCATAAGCAAACAATAAACGTTTGTTGTTTTGTGGAATAAGTCGACAGGCAAGAGCAGGTAAGATCAAACTGGCAAAGACCAGATAGATCCCTACGAGTTGTACCGAAGCGGTGACGGCTAATGAAAAGATCAGATAAAAGAAAATAGGATGCTTACTTTTATTGCTAAACCACAGCATTAATAATGGAATGTATAAGGCGGCAATCCATAATAACTGCTGCGAGTTTACCCATAAGATTTGTCCTACCAATAAGTCATGTAATAACTCATCGCTATGTGGGGCATAGCTGACTAAGATCAATCCACCACTGGCAGCGAGCACAAATAAGATCCCGATAATGGCTTCTAAATTTTTTTGGTGTCGATGTTCTAACCAATAAATGAGTAATGCACCCACCACTGCGCTAAGGCCAGCAAATAGTTGTATCTGCCAACCGGCTAATTCACCACCAAATACGATGGCTGCAATAACGCCAAGTGCCGCAATTTGAGCAATAGCTAAGTCGATGAAGATGATGCCGCGTTTTAATACTTCATGACCTAAAGGTACATGAGTAGCCAACACTAACGCACCTGCCAATAAGGCAGGTGCAATTAATGAAAGGTCAATGTTTAACCAAGTCACTTAGATTTATCCAATAATAGTTCAATAGTGTTATCGAACAGTTTAAACAAATCCGTGGAGGATGTATTTCCACCAATAGTGAAAGGTAAAGCTACTTTAGCAATCCCCGTTTTTTCTGTTAACCAACGAGAAGCTCTAGGCGATTGGTAAGCTGCATGTATCACTACTTTTGCAGGAGTAAGCTTAAGCTGTTTAACGATATTATTTAAGTCATTAACAGTTGGAGGTACTCCGGGTTTAGCTTCTAAGGTAGCGACTTTCTCAAGGCCCAACCAATCAATTAAGTAATCCCAATTATTATGTTGAATAACGATTGGTAAACCTTTGAGTGACTCAGCTTGTTGTTGCCATCTTAAAGTAGCGGCTTGCCAGCGTTGTTCAAAATCAGTCCAACGCTGTTGATAATAAGCTTGATTGTTTTGATCAAGCTGTTGCAGTCGTTCTGACAAAGCCTTTGCAACAGTTAGCAGCATTATTGGACTCGTTTGGATATGCGGATTACCCGCAGCATGGATGTGACCTTGGCTACGATCTAACTGACTAGGAATACCTGTTAGTTGAACGTAATCTGTCGCCATAAATGCACCTGGAGCACCATTTTGAATAGCACGGTTTCCAGATTTTCGTTGTAATAATGGTAACCAGCCTGTTTCAAGTTCTGCACCTGTACACACTAATAAATCAGCTCGTCTTGATTTGGCAATTAAGCTAGGTCTAGCTTGAATATAGTGTGGGTCTTGCAGACCTGTCGTAGCTGAATAAGTGGTGACTTTATCACCACCTAACTCTTGGCTTAAGGCTTCCCACTCGGGTTCACAGGCAAAGATATTTATCTCGGCCTGTACAGCCATGCTTATAAAAAATAACAATAAGCCCATAAATAATTGTTTCATTTTGAACTCCTATTAAAAGCTGTGGGCGCCATGAGCACCGATACTGATGGTGTATTGCAGCATCAATTGTGTATCATCGTCACGTGAAGAACGGTCATGGTTGATTTGGGCACGAACTCGACTAAATTCACTTGGTAACCAGTCCAATACCATACTATAACGTTGTGGATGGAAGCCTGAAGCATCCAAATCAGCATCTTCTAATAACTCACCATCAGAGGCTCGGTGTTTACTGCCTAACCAGTCATAACGTAAGCCAGTTTTCCACTGCGGGGAAAACTGGTAAATACCTTCTACAAAACCACCATATTGTTTGCCATCATAGGTGGCTAACTCATTTTCATGGCTTAACTTGCCATCATCATGCAGATAGAAATATTCGCTTACTAAAGTGAAATTTTGTTGTTTGAAGTTACCTTGTGGAGCCCATTTGTAAACAAAGGATAGGTTAGTAATATCGGTATCACCGTTAAAGGCTACCGACTCAGCTTCACCACCGCCATGAGCATGGCCACCGCTGTATTTACGATCATCTGGACTGGCTTGCCAATGTGATAATCCTAATTGCCAGTTGTGATTAGTGCCAATATCACCACCTGTTTTAGCAAAAGCTAACCAGTCACCAACACCGTTATGCTCACCGCTACCAGGATGTTGGTCGCCATTTCCGACTGTGCCACCTATTTCAATATATTGTTCGGTAGGTAATACATAGGATAGTTTTAAACCATCAGTTGATAATTGGTTACCAAATAAACCACGGTAAATTAACGGCGCATCAGCAAAATTCCATGCATGAAGATGCTTTTCATTTAAATAACCAATTGGAGAAAAGAACCGTCCCGCACGTAACGTCATGCCATTGCTAAGGCCTAATGTTTCGATGAAGGCTTCTTCAACCTCTAGCTCCGTTTCACCTTCATGATCATGCAAGGCTATGGTGGCCTGACCGTATAACAACTGATCGATATTTGCACTCAAAATGATTTCACTTTCACCCAGAGAAAAACCTTCACGGGCAAGCCCAGCTTCTTCACCTAATGAAAAACCGCTAATTTCATAATCATCAGGATCATTACTGTAATCACTAAACTGACCATTTAACACGGCGCTGATAGCGGGGTTAAAGCGATTGTTACTTTGTATTGAGGTCGGAGCAGGCGCTGATTTTACTTGTGCAACTTGTTGCTGAACTTGTTGGGTATTTGTTTCTGTTTGTTGTATACGCTGCTCTAATTGGGCAATGCGTTGTTCATAGTTGTCACGCATTTGCATAATCTCAGCTTTTAAGTCACTTAGATCATCGGCATACACGGGCACAGTCGAAAATAAGGCAAACGAAATCATCGCCGCCAAAGGTGTTTTTGAGTTCATAATTATTTCTCATAGCAATAAGCAAATAGAGCCAATCTGGAAGAGGGATCTATTCTGTTAAAAGGTTTGTTGGGGTTTGCTATGAAAAAGTAGGAGGGGCGCGAATGGCATGTGCTTCACGTTGCTGAGTCGGCAACGGTGAAGTGTTGGAGCTGGAAATTACAACACTGATTGGTGCTGTAGTGAACTGCAGGGGAGAAGTAACAATATCGAGTGTAGGCGAATGACCAAATGCTTCGAAGCGCTCACATTGTTCTTCTACCGTATGGAATGCATGCTCAGCATCATGCCAAATGGCAAACGACTGCATCAACAGCAAAATTGCTGTTAGCAGGGCTAACCAATGACGTTGATGATGAACTTGTTGCATGATAATAGTTTTATTTCACGAATAGATGTTGTAACAAAGTCTGATAAATATCAGACAAAGTGTCAAGGTCAGCTACTGAAACACACTCATCAACCTGATGAATAGTGGCATTGAGCGGACCAAGTTCAACCACTTGGGCACCGGTTGGCGCAATAAAGCGACCATCGGAAGTACCGCCTGACGTTGATAACTCAGTTTCATAGCCAGTGACAGCGTGGATAGCTGTTTTGACTGAATCAACTAAAACACCGCTGGCGGTACGGAAAGGTTTGCCAGATAACTCCCATCTCAAGTTGTAATCGAAACCATGTTTATCTAACAGTGCAACGACAGTTTGCTGCAATTGTTCATGGGTTGATTCGGTTGAATAACGGAAGTTGAAGATCATGTCCGCGTCACCTGGAATAACATTAGTTACACCGGTACCTGAGTTTAAATTTGAAACTTGGAAACTGGTTGGAGGAAAGTCTTCATTACCTTGATCCCACTCGAGAGCACATAACTCAGCTAAAACCGGTGCCATTAAATGAATTGGATTTTCAGCTAGGTGAGGATAGGCAATATGGCCCTGTTTACCTTTCACCGTTAAATAACCATTTAACGAGCCTCGACGACCATTTTTAACAATATCGCCGACTTTGCTCGTACTGCTAGGTTCACCCACTAAACACCAGTCTATTTTTTCATTGCGTGCTTCTAATGTCTCGATGACTTTAACCGTGCCGCCCGTCGCTGGACCTTCTTCATCACTGGTGATAAGAAAGGCAATGCTGCCATTATGGTCGGGATGTTCAGCTACAAAGCGTTCACAGGCCGTAACCATCGCGGCGATACTGCCTTTCATGTCGGCTGTGCCACGACCATAAAGTAGGCCATTTCGAATTTCAGGTGTGAAGGGATCGGATTGCCAGTTTTCTACCGGCCCTGTGGGCACGACATCAGTGTGGCCTGCAAAAGCAAACACCGAACCTGTTGTTCCTCGACGCGCCCAGAAATTGTCTGTGTCACCAAAACGTAAATGTTCAATTTCAAAACCGATAGCGGATAGTCGATCAGCTAAGAGTTTCTGGCAGCCTTTATCTTCTGGCGTAACACTGTTACGACGAATAAGATCTTCAGTTAGTTTTAGTGTTGCTGACATATGTGGCTCTATATATTAATTGGAAAAATAAGCGGCGTAGTCTGCTTCTTTAAATCCAACAAAGCAGTCATTGTTATTAGTGATAACAGGACGTTTGATTAAAGTTGGGTTTGCTAACATTAATTCAATAGCGATGTGTTGATCAAGTTGTTCTTTACGTGGATCTTCAAGCTTACGCCAAGTGGTACCACGTTTATTTAACAAGGTTTCCCACGATACATTTTCTAGCCATGACGCTATGGTTGCTTGGTCAAGACCGTCAGCACGCACATCATGGAACTGAAAAGGCACATCGTTAGCTTCTAGCCAACGACGTGCTTTTTTCACTGTATCGCAGTTTTTGATGCCATATAGGATCATGTTAAATTTTGTCTCGATATATAAGAGGTATATTCATGATGATTTTTATTCGAGGGCAAGGCGAATTATTTTCGAGAACCGGAATGTATTGAAATACATGAGGGTCGCAGAAAATCATTCAACGCTGCTATCGGATAAAAAGACCATTAATATTTAGATATCGCGTAGTAATTCGTTGATGCCAACTTTACCTAAAGTCTTAGCATCAACTTGTTTTACGATAACTGCACAGTACAAGCTGTATGTACCATCTTTAGAAGGCAAGTTACCAGAAACAACAACAGAACCTGCTGGGATACGGCCGTAAGTGATTTCGCCAGTCATACGGTTAAAGATTTTAGTGCTTTGGCCAATGTATACACCCATTGAAATAACCGCACCTTCTTCTACGATCACGCCTTCAACGACTTCAGAACGTGCACCAATGAAACAGTTGTCTTCAATGATCGTTGGGCCAGCTTGTAATGGCTCTAATACACCACCGATACCAACACCACCAGAAAGGTGAACGTTTTTACCAATTTGAGCACATGAACCTACGGTAGCCCATGTATCAACCATTGTGCCTGAATCGACATAAGCACCGATGTTAACGTATGAAGGCATTAATACTGTGCCTGGTGCGATATAAGAACCGCGACGAACATTAGCGGGTGGAACTACACGGACGCCGGCTTTGTTAAAGTCATCTTCGTTAAAGCTAGCAAATTTAGGATCAACTTTATCGTAAAAGTTAGTTTCACCGCCGGCCATAATCTTGTTGTCGTTTAAACGGAATGAAAGCAATACTGCTTTTTTTAACCATTCGTTAACAACCCAGTCGCCGTCTTTCTTTTCAGCAACACGGGCAGAGCCGTTATCAAGCATGCCTAATGCTTCATTGACTGCATTGCGGACGTTGGCATCAGCATTGGCTGGGGTAATGTCAGCACGAAGCTCAAATGCATCTTCAATTATTTGTTGAATATCGCTCATGGGGTTCTCCATTAATTTTCTAAAGTTTCAATAAGTGTTCGAATTCGGTAGGCAGCATCGATGCATTCATCCAATGGCGGCACTAAAGCCATGCGAATGCGGTTGCTGCCAGGGTTGCCATTGTCAGTATCCCGAGCTAAATAACTGCCAGGTAACACGGTGACATTATGTTCGGCAAATAATTTCTGAGAAAAATCGGTATCGGAAATAGGTGTTTCTGCCCAAAGATAAAAACCGGCGTGCGGTAATTTCACATTCATTACCGGTGACAATATACTTAAGACAGCAGCAAATTTTTCTCGATATAAGCTTCGGTTTTTAAGTACATGGCTCTCATCTTGCCAAGCCACGATGGATGCTGATTGTGTAGCAGGGGGCATTGCACAACCATGGTAGGTACGGTAACGCAAAAAGTCTTTCAACACTTTAGCATCACCGGCAACAAAACCGGAACGTAGGCCGGGTGCATTAGATCGTTTCGATAAGCTATGAAACACCACACAACGACTCGAGTCTTCATAACCAGCTGCCACGGCTGCTTGTAATAAACCAACAGGTGGATTTACATCATCAAAAAATATTTCGGAATAACATTCGTCTGATGCAATGATGAAATCATGTTTATGTGCCAGCTCAATCAATTTGGTCAATGTTACTTGATCAATCACCGCACCGGTCGGATTGCCGGGACTACATAAATAAATCAGCTGGCAACGATCCCAGATATCAGCAGTAACCGAATCAAAATCAGGGATAAAGTTATTGTCAGCATCGCAATTTAAAAAATAAGGTTCTGCACCGGCTAAAATCGCTGCACCTTCATAGATTTGATAGAAGGGATTGGGCATCAGTACTAATGGTGCTGATTGTTTGCGATCAATGACCGCTTGAGCAAAAGCAAATAAAGCTTCACGGGTGCCATTAACCGGGATGACTTGGCTGGCCGGATCAATATAACCATTCAGATTGAATCGGGTATTTAACCAATCAGCAATAGCTTGACGTAGTTCAATGGCTCCCGCAGTAGTGGGGTAATTGGATAGGCCATGGAGGTGTTCAATCACCGCTTCAGTAATGAATCCAGGTGTTGGATGTTTAGGTTCACCAATGGACAAAGCAATATGTGCTTTATCTGCTGGAGGTTGGCAACCGTGTTTGAGTTTAGCCAGTTTTTCAAACGGGTAGGGATGCAGTTTGGCTAAATCAGGGTTCATTATTAAGTAACTGTAATCAAAATCTGACCATTATAACGGTTTGGAGACACTCTAGCGATGTTTCCTTACGCGTTAACTTTGTGATGTATTTCACACTTTTGTCAGAACTGACTAGAAGTAACAAATTAAGTATGGGAGTATTACGCGCGCTTTATAACTGAAATGAAATCCCACAAAATGATTGAAATTAAGTTACCAAAAAGATTGATTAAGCAAGTTGATGAACATGTATTACAAACAGAGTTAACAACTGAGCAACAAATTGAACACTGGATAAAGTTAGGCATGATGGCAGAAGAGCATCCTGAGTTAACTTTATCTTTTGTGAAGGACTTGGTGCAAGTTACAAAATAACTCGGCTCATGCTCAGCCAAATCATGGTATAAACGCAGCCATGATAAATCGATATATGTCCGACCAAAACCTTGCCGTAGCCAGTTTGTTATTTTCCGCCAGTATGTGGGGCCTGATTTGGTACCCATTAAGATTGTTAGATGATGCCGGCATGTCTGCAGTGTGGAGCTCACTGGTGATGTATGTAGCCGCCGCCATATTGGCCGTACCGGTGCTATTTCGGCAATATAAATTAATACCTGAACACTTTTGGCAATTAATGCTTTTAGCCTTGGCCGCCGGTGTGACCAATGTAGCGTTTGTCGTGGCATTGATTGAAGGTGAAGTCATGCGGGTGATGTTATTGTTTTATTTATCACCGCTGTGGACAGTGATCATCGGCCGCTGGTGGTTAGGTGAACGTTTATCACACGCTGCCATGCTGTTGTTTGCCGTAGCGATGGGCGGTTCACTGGTAATGTTATGGAATCCTCAAATAGGTTGGCCTTGGCCGCATGGTTTGGCGGATTGGTTAGCCTTAATTGGCAGCATTGCTTTTTCCATCAATAATGTCTTAGCCAGAAAGCTAGCCTCAGTTCCCATGGGGTTGAAAACAGGCGTGGTGTGGTGGGGCGTGGTCGCGGTTTCATTGGTCGTATTGTTATGGCAGCAAACCCCAGTACCCAATGTTGAATTTAGCGTATGGCTCGGTGCTTGGATGTTAGGTTGGCTGGGCATCGTCGCTATGACGATTTCTGTGCTCTACGGTGTGGCTAAAATGCCTGTTTACCGTTCAGCCGTTATTATGTTATTTGAGTTAGTGGTGGCCGCAATTGCCGCATGGTGGTTAACGGATGAGGCCATGTCGATGCAAGAGTGGTTTGGCGGCGTACTTATTGTAGCTGCTGCTTACGGTGTGGCTCACATCACCGTCAATGATGAACACTAAACTAACAGTATATTTTCTGATTATTAGCTGAAGGATATAAGGTGATTAAATCGATAGCTCATGCCAGCTTTTTGGTGGCAGACGTTAAAACTTCGTTGAACTTTTATTGTGAGGTCTTACAGATCCCACAAAATATGACACGCCCTAACTTCCCCTTTGATGGTGCGTGGTTGGAATTGGGTGACAGTGGTCAGCAGTTACATTTAATGCAATTACCCAATCCAGATTCTAAGGAAGGCCGACCAGAGCATGGCGGTAAAGATAAACATATTGCTCTGGTTGTTGAAGATGTCGAAGCTGTAGCCACTCGTCTTGAAGCTGCCGGCATATTAATTTCGAGAAGTAAGTCCGGCCGTCCCGCTTTTTTCTGTCGCGATCCCGATGGTAATGCGCTTGAGTTTGCAGAAGATTTCTCTGTCTTCAAACTTTAATTTTCATTGGTATTTTAAGCTTTCAACAACTTACAGAGTTACTCACATTTTCTGTGGATAACTCTGTGAGTAACTCGCGATAAAATCGCTAAGTCATTATTCTGTAATAAACATAGTCAAATTGGTTAAAAAATAGCCATAATAAAAATACCTTAAAAAACAGTTGGTTGGGTGTATTTTTATTGTGATCAATAACTTAGCGAACTTACCTGTCGTCGTTATTAACTAATGAAGCTAAAAGTGCATAACTTTTATAATATTAACTAGCTAAGAGCCGAGTTAAAACGTTTTAAGCTGATTCAGCATCACAGTTTTTTCAGGCGGTTAACTATTCAGTTTTAACCTTCTCGGGCTAAGGGAGGGTAGGCATTATCATTAAATGCAGTGTCTTCTTTTCCGGTCGGTGCTATTCGATGCAATTCCAAATCTTTGAAATTAAATAGATCGTTGTCAGCTAATTGGGACGGCGAAATGTTTTGTAAACTACGGAATATATTTTCGATACGTCCTGGGTGTTGTTTGTCCCAGCCTTGTAACATTTCCTTGATCACTTGCCGTTGTAAGTTTTCTTGCGAACCGCATAAATTGCAGGGAATGATGGGGAAGTTTTGCCACTGCGAATAACGTTCAATATCAGATTCTCGGCTATAACTTAAAGGTCGGATGACGATGTTAGTTTTGTCATCACTTAATAGTTTTGGTGGCATAGCTTTGACTTTGCTGCCATAAAACATATTAAGAAATGCAGTTTCAATAATGTCATCACGATGATGGCCAAGTGCAATTTTAGTAATGCCATTTTGGCGGGCATAACCATATAAAGAGCCACGACGAAGACGTGAACAGATACCACAGGTGGTTTTACCCTCTGGTACTATTTCCTTAACAATACTGTAAGTATCTTTTTCGATGATGTGGAAAGGCACGCCGATGGATTCAAGATATTCAGGCAAGATATGTTCGGGGAAGCCAGGTTGTTTTTGATCGAGATTAACAGCAATAATCTCAAAATCGATTGGTGCATGTTGCTGCAAGTTCATCAAAATATCGAGCATGGTATAGCTGTCTTTACCACCCGATAAACACACCATAACTTTGTCGCCATCTTGAATCATGTTGTAGTCAGCAATAGCCTGACCAACTTGACGGCGTAAACGTTTTTTTAATTTATTAAATTCGCGTGTTTTTTTGGCGAGAGGTGTTAGATCTGACATTGAAGGGTGCCTCTTGTAATGCAAGGATTGTTCTGCGAGCTTTCAAATGCTCGTATTCTAGGCATATTCTGTAGTGAATGACAGGTCCTTTGCAAAGGATATAACGACGAAGACGTGTGTTTGAAAGCTCGCCCTGCGGGGCTTAGCCAAAAAACTAGCTTCTGCGTTGCAACTCTTATAAAGGACCAGTCATTCACTGCGAGTCGCGTCTTGATGCTAGGTTTTTGGCGTTGCCAGAATAACCCTTGCATTACAAGAGGCACCCTAGATTAAGCCTGAAAAGGGTTGTACGTTAACGACTGTGTTGGCTGCTACACCATCACATTGTTCTTCTAGCAAAATAAAACAATTGGCCATGCTCATTGAACGCAATATTCCCGAGCCTTGTTCACCGGTGATTTTGACTTTAGTTTGTCCCTGTTCATCTTCAAACAAAATACCGCGTTGGTATTCAAAACGACCGGGCCGCTTTCTAATGGCATCGGTGCAAATCACTTGTTGTGTTGTGTTGGGCGGTGTAGCCTCACCCATAAGTTTACGAAGTGCAGGTGTGACAAATTGATAGAAGGTGACCATCACGGATACAGGATTACCGGGCAGGCCAAAAAATAAGGCTTGGTTTATTTGGCCAAAGGCAAGTGGTCTTCCAGGTTTCATAGCGATTTTCCAGAAATCAACTTGGCCGAGCTCTGCTAACAGCTCCTTAACATAGTCAGCATCGCCGACAGAGACACCACCTGTAGTAATAATGACATCGGCATGTTCGGATGCCTCTAGAAGAGCCTGACGTAATGGTGCTTTCTGATCAGGAATGACGCCCATATCCAGCATATCGATACCAAGACGTTTTAGCATGCCATAAAGTGTGTAACGATTACTGTCGTATATGTCTCCTGCTTCGAGTGTTTCACCGATAGACTTTAGTTCGTCACCCGTTGAAAAAAAAGCGACGCGTAAGCGACGTTTTACATTGACTTCACCGATCCCTAATGAGGCAATCAAGCCCAAATCTACGGGCATAAGGCGACGGCCTGCACCAAGAACGGTTGCCCCAGTTTTGATATCCTCACCCGCATAACGAACATGCTGTCCTTGCCGATGTTTGCCATGGATGGTTATGACATTGTCATTAGACTCGACCTGCTCTTGCATAATAATAGTGTCGCAGTCGTCGGGTAGAACAGCCCCAGTCATAATTCGAATGCATTCGCCAGTGTCTACCTTGCCCTTAAACGGGTGGCCAGCAAAGGCAGTACCGACTTGTTTTAAGCTAAAATTATCGCTATTGATATCACTACTTCTTATCGCGTAACCATCCATTGCCGAGTTATTGTGGGCTGGCACATTCATTGGAGAGACAATATCTTGGTGTAAAACACGGTCTAATGCATCACGTAAAGGACAATGATGCCAAGCAGTTAATGTTGGGACCAACTTTGCTATACGCTGCCTTGCTGCATCGATACTGAGTCTATTTTTATCTTCAGGATCTGCACAACTGGGTTGAGGAGTAAATTCAGCCATTGTTAAGTTTTCCAATTATCAATGTGTTGTTGTATGAACGTGATGATTGCCTGGGCATCATTTAAATCAAGCTGAGTGATGGGTGTTTCTAGCTTAAGTGATTCATCACTGGCAATGGCAACGATATTGACATCACTTGGATGTAATAACGGTTTGCCTAAACTTGGTCGATGTAACTCGATTTTTGGGATTGCTTCCTGTTTAAAACCTTCCACTAAGATCAGATCTAAGTTCTTTTTATCTAATCTGGGCAATAGATCTGCAAGTCGAGGCTCATCCATATTACTCGGCTGTGTTTCCATTAAAGCTATTAGGTTAGAAGAAGCAATGAGCATTTGTTTTGCGCCTGCTTTTCTTAGTTCATAGCTATCTTTTCCGGGCTTGTCGATATCAAACTTATGGTGGGCATGTTTGATAACGGCAATATTTAGATCTAGATCATTAAGTAACGGTAATAGCTGTCTTAATAAGGTGGTTTTTCCGGTACCACTAAAGGCCGAAAAGCCTAATAATGGAACGGTTGATTTCAGTTGAATGTCAGAAGAAGTAAGATCTTCAGGACGATTGAAATTCAGAAAGGTTTCAGGTTGGTCGGAAAAATCAACGATCGTTAATTTATGTCTCTGAAACCATAAATCTATTTTGCGATCTCCCTGTAATAAATATTCGTTTAGATCGTCTTGTAAGTGACACGGAATTAAGCTAAATACTGGTTGAAGACGATGACCATCAAAAGCGACGGCGATATCGGCATCTGAAGAAAGTAATAGGCTTTCCATCAAACGTTGTCTAAGTTGTGACGAGATTGAAGGGCAGTCACAGGGAGAGGTAAGAATATAATCAGTATCGGCAGATTGCATGGCACTGAGCATGCCAGCCAAGGGACCACAGAACCCATCGATGCTATCGCTGATGACGGGATAACCAAAATCGTGATAACGGTCAAGGTTTCGGTTGGCATTAATCACTAAGCTATCAACTTGTGATGCTAAGGCATTAATAGCGTAACGAATCAAAGGTTGCTGTTGAAATAGGATTAATCCTTTATCTTCGCCACCCATGCGGCGGGCTTGACCACCGGCCAAGATTACACCGGTGATTGAGGGAGTAGGGGATGTAATCATGGTGATTCGCTGTTATGCTCTTTGTTATAAATGTGGAGGTTTACCATGTATAAAATATGGCTTTTGGGCCTTATTATACTGCTAAATACATCATTGGTTTGGGCTGATGAGTTGAAGATCGTGGTAGTTGGCTTGTTCAGTGGTCAAGCCGTTGTTGAAATCAACCACAAACAGCGTTTGCTCAAAGTTGGAAAAACCAGTCCTGAAGGCGTGACCTTAATCTCTGCGACTAGCCAAAGTGCCGTACTTGAGATTGATGGTCAACAAAAGAAATACCTATTGGGATCTCATATCGGTGGAAAATTTTCGCCACCTCCAGCCCAACCCGTAGTCAGTTTATGGCCGACCAATGGCATGTATATAACGCCTGGTACGGTAAATGGTTATACGGTGGATTTTCTAGTTGATACCGGTGCTTCGGCAATTGCATTGAATGCTGAAACAGCAAAAAGGTTAGATTTAGATTATATAAATAACCCCCCGATTGGTGTGAAAACGGCTTCAGGGATTACCCATGCATATCCTGTAAAACTGGATGAAGTACAAGTTGGCGATATTAAACTTTATAATGTGCAAGCAATGGTCATTGATGGTCCAGAACCTTCACGTGCATTGCTTGGTATGACGTTTTTAGGTCAGTTAGATATGCTGCGCAGTGGCGAACGCATGGACTTAAAACAAAAGTATTAATATAAAAAAAGCCCACATGACACCGTCACGTGGGCTTTTTTATTATTTACTGATGCGACTGTTAGTCGAAGCCATGAGTAATCAATGCATAAGCAGAATGATTATGAATAGATTCGAAGTTTTCTGACTCAACAGTGTAAGCATTGATGCGGTCATCATCATTTAGTCTTGCTGCAATATCACGAACAATATCTTCAACAAATTTTGGATTGTCATAAGCACGTTCAGTAACATATTTTTCATCAGGACGTTTGAGTAAGCCATAGATTTCACATGACGCTTCTTCTTCAACAACATCAATCAGATCTTCAATCCACATAAAACTATCAACACGAACTGTTAAGGTGACGTGTGACCGTTGGTTGTGGGCGCCATAGTCGGAAATGTTTTTCGAACATGGGCATAAGCTGGTGACCGGTACGATTACTTTGACTGTGATCGTGGTTTTATCACCGGTAATTTCACCAATAAAGCTAACCTGATAGTCCATCAGACTTTTCACTTTACTGATTGGAGCTTCCTTATTAACAAAATAAGGAAAATCCATTTCAACATAACCCGATTCGGCTTGTAGCCGCTCGGTCATTTCACCTAACATTTCACGGAAAGATTTCACTGTAATTTCACGTTCATGTTGATTTAAAATCTCAACAAAACGTGACATATGAGTGCCTTTGAATTGATGAGGCAAGTTCACATACATATTGAAATTGGCAATGGTATTTTGTTCACCACTACTGCGATCACTCACAATAATTGGGTGTTGAATATCTTTGATACCGACCTTGTCTATTGCAATATGACGTTTGTCAGCAATGTTTTGGACGTCTTCGATTTCGTCGCAGCAATCAGGTTTTATATCAGTAGTCATGCTTAATTTTAGTCCTCACTATAGCGAACACAAGCGCGATCTGTTTCCCAGAGGGTAACACCAGATATTTTGGCTGTGTCGATATTTAATGTCTTACTTAAGTTTTGATAAAAGTATTGGGCAATGTTTTCTGCCGTTGGATTGATAGTATCAAACGGTGGAATATCGTTTAAATAACGATGGTCTAATGTTTTTGCCAATTTACGAGTAGCAGTTTTAATGGTTTTAAAATCCATGCCCATACCATGATCATTGAGCGAAGTTGCGCTTACTTCAACTTCTAGTTTCCAGTTGTGACCATGCATACGACTGCAATCACCGGGGTATTCACGCAATGTGTGGGCTGAGGCAAAATCTGCCAAAATTTTTAAGGTGTATGTCGCGCTCATAGTTGACTATTATACTAGGGTATTAAGGTGGGTAACAGACTATTATGCCAGAATATGGGTTTTGACGGTATCGGTAATGCCTTGGGCATCTAAGCCACAGTCGCTTAACATCTGCTGATGACTCCCATGGTCTATGAATTTATCGGGTAAACCAAGGTTGATTACCGGGATATTATTGCTAATAGTGTGTAGGTATTCATTTATGCCACTACCTGCACCACCTTTCACGGCATTTTCTTCAACGGTAACAAGCACATCATGGCTTTGTACTAGCTGGTCGATGAGTGCGGTATCTAAAGGTTTAACAAAACGCATATTAACAGCCGTAGCATTCAGTTCTTCTGCGGCTTTAAGAGCAGGATAAACCATGCTACCGAAAGCGAGAATGGCTACTTTTTGACCTTGTCGTTTGATTTCTGCTTTACCAATGTCAATGGTGGTTAATTCAGGATTTATTTTTGCACCTATGCCACTGCCACGAGGATAGCGTACTGCACTTGGCCCATTAAATTGATAGCCCGTCGTTAACATCTGACGACATTCATTTTCATCGGCTGGAGCCATCACCACCATATTGGGAATGCAGCGTAAATAACTTAAATCGAAGGTGCCAGCATGGGTCGGACCATCAGCACCCACTAGACCCGCACGATCGATAGCAAACAATACCGGTAAATTTTGTATAGCAACATCGTGAATAAGCTGATCATATGCACGCTGTAAAAAGGTGGAATAGATAGCTACAACTGGCTTTTTGCCTTCGCAAGCAATACCGGCGGCTAGAGTAACGGCATGCTGTTCGGCAATGCCGACGTCAAAATAACGATCAGGATATTGTTCGGCAAAATCATTTAAACCGGACCCATCACACATCGCTGGCGTGATGCCGATCAAATCTTCTGATTTCTTGGCCATATCACATAACCATTGACCAAAAACTTGGGTATAACTTGGGCCAGAGGCTTTGCTGCCATTGGCAGGACTGACGCCATGGTACTTACCGGGTTGTTGTTCTGCCGGCTCATATCCTTTGCCTTTTTTAGTCACAATATGTAAAAACTGTGGTCCTTTTCGTTCACGCATATTGCCTAAAGTGGTGATTAAGGTATCAAGATCATGGCCATCAATAGGGCCGATATAGTTAAACCCCATTTCCTCAAATAAGGTACCAGGAATAATCATGCCTTTAACATGCTCTTCGGCACGTCTGGCGATTTCCCATGCAGGGGGGATTTTTTCCAAGACTTTTTTACTGCCCTCACGAGCAGAGGTATAAAACTTACCAGAAAGTAGGCGGGCTAAATAATTAGACATGCCGCCGACATTTTTAGAAATAGACATCTCATTATCATTAAGGATGACTAGTAGGTTGGCACTCAGATCACCGGCATGCGCTAAGGCTTCATACGCTTGCCCCGCCGTTAACGCACCATCGCCAATAATGGCCACAGAACGACGAGAACTATTATCTGCTTGCGCGGCAATGGCCATACCCAACGCCGCACTGATTGATGTACTCGAGTGGCCGACACCAAAGGTGTCATAGTTGCTTTCACTGCGTTTAGGAAATCCTGACAACCCACCAGGTTGACGCATGGTATGCATCTGATCACGACGGCCAGTAATAATTTTATGCACATAACTTTGATGGCCCACATCCCAAACAAAGCGATCTTCAGGAGTGTTAAAGACGTAATGCAATGCCAAAGTCAGTTCAATTACACCCAGGTTAGACGATATATGTCCGCCGGTTTGCTGCACACTATCAACAATTAATGATCTGATTTCATCGGCAAGTTGCGGTAGTTGTTTTTTGTCTAACTGTCGCAGATCATCAGGGCTATCAATTTGAGAAAGAAGGGTGCTTTCCATAGTGTTTGTCATTGTATTAGTGAGAACGTTGTACAACAAACTGAGCTAACGCTGATAAAGCTTGTGTGTCGAATGCTAAATCATCAAGTTGAGCTTGAGCTTGTTCAATTAAGTCATGTGCTTTTTGTTGAGCTTGTTCTAAGCCCATTAAAGCGGGATAAGTAGGTTTATTCAACGCGATATCTGCACCCTGAGTTTTACCTAAGGTATCCGTGTCGGCAATCACATCGAGTACATCATCTTGTACTTGGAATGCCAGACCGATGCAATAAGCATAACGATCAAGTTTGGTTAAGCTATTGTCATCACTATTGGCTGATGCCAAAGCGCCCATGCGTACACTTGCACGGATCAACGCGCCGGTTTTAAGTTCGTGCATAGTCTGCAGTGAGGATAAACCCAATTCTTTACCCACCGATTCCAAATCGATAGCTTGACCACCGGCCATGCCTAATAGACCTGAACGTTGGGCTAAGGTTTTAACCATTTGGCTTTGTTGTATGGGGGTTAGTTCTTCATCACACAAACTTTCAAATGCTAAAGATTGCAGTGCATCACCAACCAGTAATGCCGTAGCTTCATCATAGGCTTTGTGGCAGGTTGGCTGACCACGACGTAAATCATCGTCATCCATTATCGGCATATCATCGTGCACTAAAGAGTACGCATGAATCATTTCAACGCTACTTGCCGGTGCATCTAAGGCGGTTAAATTTGCGCCTAAGGCTTCACCGGTGGCATAAACTAATAATGCACGTAAGCGTTTTCCACCATTTAAGGTTGAATAACGCATAGCTGCTAGCAGTTGTGCAGAGGTTTGATTATTTTTATCGCTAAGCCGATCGCTGAGTGCTGACTCAATGCGCTGCTGACGCTGTTGCATCCAGTTTATAAGTGAAAAGTTATTATTCACGATTCGTTAGAATTTGGATCAAAGTCCACTAATGTTGTTTGGCCAGATTGTTCTAATAACATCTGTACTTTTTGTTCAGCCGCTTTTAACGCATCTTGGCAGTCGCGAGTGAGCAATACGCCACTTTCATAAAGCTTTAATGATTCTTCTAGACTGATATCACCTTGCTCTAAGCGCTCTACTAGTGATTCTAACTCAGTCACAGCGGCTTCATAGTCCAGTTTCTTCTTTCTTGTCGCCATGCCCGCCTCCACGCAATAATTTATCCAGCGCATAGTATAAGTTAATCAACCAAAGCTTGCCTGCTGGATTGTTTTTTTAATAGTCGTTAGTCTGTTACGTTTGTATTAGCAGTAACCTAAACATTTATGCGCAGAATCATTCGCGGATTTCATAATCTACCTAAGAGCTCTTCGGGCTGTGTTGCCACTATTGGAAACTTTGATGGTGTTCACCTAGGTCATCAATCGGTATTAAATCAGCTCGCTATGAAAGGCGATGCTTTAGGGCTAGCCCCTGTGGTCATTACTTTTGAGCCGCAAGCCAATGAATTTTTTGCTCCCGATAAAGCGCCAGCGAGACTAAGTCGTTTCCGAGAAAAAGTGGAAGCTTTGCGTTGTTATTCGATCCAACAATTATGTGTCTTACGCTTTAATCAAAAATTAGCACGAATGACCGCAGAAGATTTTATTCAGCGCTTATTGGTTGATGGCTTAAATGTGCGTTATTTAGTGGTGGGCGATGATTTTCGTTTTGGTAAAGATCGGCAAGGCGATTTTGCATTATTACAGCAAGCGGGCCAACAGTTTGGTTTCCAAGTGGTTAATATGCACACCTTTGCTGTCGATCAGATCAGAGTTAGTAGTACTCGTATACGCCAAGCTTTAAAAGACGGTGATTTAACGCTGGCAGAGAAGTTGTTAGGGCGACCTTACCGCATGAGTGGCCGCGTGGCACATGGCGATAAACGTGGTCGTACGATGGGGTTTCCCACTGCGAATATTCATTTACATCGCTGCAAAGTACCCTTGAGCGGTGTTTATGCAGTGCAGCTTTTTGGTATCGAAGGTGAACCTATTGCTGGGGTTGCTAACGTTGGAGTGCGACCCACAGTGGCCGGTGATGATAAAGCCTTATTAGAAGTGCATTTATTTGACTTCGACCGCGACATTTATGGCGAACATGTACAAGTACACTTTTTACATAAACTACGTGATGAGCAGAAGTTTTCTGATCTAACTGAATTAGTCAGTCAAATCGAACAAGACTGTCAGCAGGCCAAACAATATTTTTCTGACTTATAAGTTGCTGTTAACTGGCTTGATGATTAAGCCAATGATTGCTCCAGCTATGCTAACTTCGACTAGGTTACCAATAAACCATGTGATGGCTAAGTCTAGAGGAATAGGCATATAGGAATAAGAACCAAAACCCATAGAAACTCCGGTTGTTAAGCCAAATACTATACCGTACTTAATTGCAGTCGCCATGGATTTAGCATTAATAAAGTAACTATAGATACCGACAAAACCACTAGCAAAGATGAAGGTAACCAGCGACATCAGCGGCATCTTCATTTCTTCTTCAGGGCGCCATAGATGAGCGGTTGCTTGATAGGTATCTGCAAGTAAAAGACCATGAATTACAAAGTCTAATGCTGACCAAGCGATGAATACAGCGATGGTAGCTAATATAGTTTGCTTTAACATTTTTTCTCCTTACTGAATCTTTAAGTTGTTCGGATTTTAACAATGCAATCTAACATACTTTTTTATTGTCGAAATACCAGCTGATTGAAGCGGATATCGCATCTTTGACTAAGCGGCCTAATACTTCGCCAAATAACACATGTTTGCCACAAAAATGTACGGTTTCCGGCCCATGGCCATTAACGATAGCAATGGCATCAGTGCCTGTGCCAGTGGCAAATTGTTGAGAAATGGGGCTGAGTACTTCAGCGTCAATTAATGCGGCTGTTTTAGCTTCAGTGGCAATCATCAGTGCCTCAACTAATGCCGCTTCTGTAAATGATGCTGAAGTTAAAACAATTGTATTAATGGTGCCAACATCTGTGGTGCTGGTGGTCATTTCACGATGTTCCGCATGATCGCCCACATGTCTTGGATTCGATAAACCCGAGGTGACAAGGACCACAATATCGATGCCTTGCACTGTTGCTTGTTCAAGACGAAATGACTTCATAGAGGCTGCAGTCATCATGCCGACAACCGCGCCATTGAGGTTTAACTTCTGACTGTATTTCAGAAGACTTTCATCGGCAGCTGCAGTGCAAGTGCTATTACTGGCTACTTTAATATTCAAGATATGATCGGCGTAGCTCATGCCACCATTAAGTACTGCAGAGCTGATCACTTGATGCGTTTTACGCAGCGCAATATGAATATGATTATCGGTGTGACTTAGTTGAGCGTATTGAGTTAATTGCGTAGCTGACATAAATTGATGCTTAACGTTGAGTGGAAATGAGAAGAGAATAAGGTCATTTACTCAACTACCGTTAAGCAACCACCGCTTAGGAAACAGAGTTATAAATTAGAGACAACTTTTTTATCGTGTTGACCTAGCCAGCTTTCTAATTCATTCACTGGCATTGGACGACAATATAGATAACCCTGTGCAGAAGGGCAGCTCAGTTGTTTTAATTTAGAAGCAATGTCATCTGTTTCTACACCTTCAGCTATTACGGCAAGATCGAGGGCTTTGCCAAGCGCAATAATCGCTTTACATAAAGCGAGATCTTCTTTTGAAATTAGAATGTTAGCAGTAATTGAACGATCAATTTTGATGATATTCATTGGAAAAGCACGAAGATAAGATATGGATGAATGGCCGATACCAAAATCATCGACAGAGAAACAAATACCTAGATCTGACAGTTGATTAAGCTTATTTATGATCGCAGTGGTATTCTCAAGCGGTTTTCGTTCAGTTAATTCAAAAACTAATGAGCGTGATAGCTCAGGATGCTTAGTAATAATTCCGGTGACAATTTCAGTAAAGTGATTGGAGTTAAACTGATTAGCGGAAACATTAATTGATATTCTTCGATCATTAAAGCCTTGTTGCCGCCAAAGCTGTAGTTGCTGACAGGCTTGTTCAAATACCCAAATTCCAATGTCTAAAATCAAGGCGCTCTCTTCTGCAATAGCAATAAAGTTTTCCGTATTATGAAAGCCACCCTCAGAATTTGGCCAGCGGAGTAAGGCTTCAACGGAAGTGATTTCTCCATTTTTTAACGAGTTGATTGGTTGGTAAAAAAGCTCAAGTTCATTGGCCTGAAGTGCTGCTTTCAGTGCGACTTCGACTTGGTGTTTGACTTTGGTTTCTTCATGCAATTTTTGATTATAAAAACTAAAGGTATTTCGACCTGCACTTTTCGCTTGATACATGGCCATGTCGCTATAGCTGGCTAGGCCATCAGCAGTCTGACTATCATTTGGAAATATCGCTATACCGATACTGGTTGTCGCGGAAATATGTTGGTTCGCTATCTGGAAGGCCTGGTCAAAGACACCGATTATATTTTCGACAAGTTTGATAAAATCTTTGTCATGTTTAACATCTTTCAAAATTAACGAAAACTCATCACCACCAAGACGAGCGACGATGTCAGAGCTCCGGATACAATTTTTAAGTCGAGTAGCAACTTTAGTTAATAATTGGTCGCCAGCCGGATGGCCATAGTTATCATTAATAAATTTAAACTTATCCAGATCTAAAGTGACCAAGGCAAACTTTTGGTTTAGTCGACTGCTTTGTTCGAGACTGGTCCGAAGAAGTTCGTTAAAAATACTGCGATTATATAAGCCGGTCAGGCTGTCATAATGAGCTAGTTTTGCTAAACGGTATTCGAGCGTTTTATCTCTTATGGTGTAGCGAATGGTATGCTCAAGTAAGGGTGCGGTCAGCTGACTTTTGATTAAATAATCATCAGCACCTTGTTCCATTGCGGCTATGTCTGTCTGATGATCATCAACACCAGAAAGCATAATGATGGGGGGAGCGATATTAAATCGTTGTTTAATTTCTTGAATTAAACCTAGACCGAGTTTTGCGCCCAAGCGGTTATCCAGAAAGTAAAAATCAAAATCACTTTGTTCAATAAGTTCTAATGCATGATCAAAGCTCTTTGCCCAAACAATCTCACCAACTTTACCTATGCCGTCATACAATAAGTCTTCTAAGATGATGTAATCATCCTCGTCATCATCAACGATTAAAATTCGCATTTGTGAATATTTTACTACTTGAAGATTTGATGTTTTCACATTAAGACTTTGGTAAATGCACGACATGAAACCAGTAATCAGTGAGTGATTGAATCATTTCAACTAGGTTTTCGAAAGAAACGGGTTTGATCACAAATGAATTGACGCCCATACCGTAGGACCTGGCCACATCTTCTTCTGCTTTTGAGGTCGTTAATACTACAATTGGAATAGATTTGAATTTGTCATCATTTTTAAGAATTTGTAATACTTCTCGACCATCCATGATAGGCATATTTAAATCTAACAGGATCAAGCCTGGCAAAGGCTCGCCTTTCAGTTTTTCATACTTACCTTCACGATTTAAATATTGCAACAACTCACGGCCGTTAGAGGTGAAATCGATAGGGTTAGCAAGCCTTGCTTCAAGTAAGGCATCGGTGACCAGTAATTGGTCATCGGGATCATCATCACACATGTGAATGGTGATTGCAGATTGTATTTCAGTCATTAGATGGCACTCCTTGAGTATCTTTAATGAAATATAATTTAAAACATGTGCCTTTACCGAGTTCAGACTCAACTTCAATTATACCGTTGTGTTTATCCATGATTTTTTTGCAAATAGCGAGACCTATACCCGTACCCTGATATTCTCCTCGGCCATGTAAGCGTTGGAATACTTCAAATACTTTGTAGGCATATTCTTGTTCAAAACCAATACCATTGTCTTGCACGGAGATTAGGAAAAAGTCACCTCGATCAAGGGTCACGTTTTGGGCGGTAACTTTGATGATGGGTGGTTTATTTTCAGCAGAAAATTTGATGGCATTAGATAACAAGTTTAGAAACAGTTGGTATAACATCACTGATTCAGCTTGTATCGTGGGCAAATCAGCGAAGTCTATTTGTGCTTGTTTATCTCTTATAGTTAAATTTAAGTCAGCGATAACGTCGTTGAGCACGTTGGACAAAGAGACGGATGTTAATTCAATCTCTTGACTGCTCACTCTGGAAAATTTGAGTAAATCATCAATTAGACTACGCATACGTTTTGATGCACTTTGCATGCGGCCGACATAATCTATCGCTCGGTCGGGATCCTTTGTTAGCGCCGATTGTAAGCGATCACCAAAGGCCTGAATTTTTCTCAACGGCTCTTGTAAGTCGTGAGAAGCGATATAAGCAAATTTTTCTAATTCATCATTTGATTGAGTCAAACGTAAGTTAGTGATTTTTAGTTCGTCTGCTTGGGAATTTAGCCACTGGTGAGCACGTTGTAACGATTCATGGCTTTCTACGCGTTTTTTATAGGTTTGCACATAGTCCAATACTAAACCCATTAAAGGAACAACATAGGCAATAATTTTTAAGAAATGGGCACTATTAAAATCACTGTCAAACAGACGTTGTGAACCTAAGACCATATGTAGCTCTACGACAACCTCTGGCACGGCACTTAATAATAACGCGGCGGCAAAGATACTCGGATGCCGCTTGAGAAACATTGGGTAGATCACGAAGCCTGCGATTAAAAATAATACCAGTGGTACGACATCATAGGGCCTACGAATGAAGGCATCTGGAAACTGTGTTTGCGGCAAGTTGTGGCTGGTGGCCGAGAGGTAAATAAGCACATAACCAACTAGCGAAAAGATAATGCTGATCATGATGATAAAGCCGATACCTTTTTTGGCTTGGTGTTTTTTATCGGTTAGAAAAATGCCCACGCCGATAATCATGATTAAGGCATTAAAGACACGTGATAATGCCCATGTGAACGGAATAAGATCTTTGTTATCGGCCACAGCGCTAACAAGGCGTGTTGCCGCTAAGGTATGAAACGCATCCATTGCACCAGCACAAAATAGGGCCACACCAATAACCGGCGTGGTTACATCATGGGTAATGGAGTAGTGGCTAAAGGCGAGTAAAACAACAAAAATAGCAGCACAAAAGGCGGTCCATTCTAGCAGCGCGTGGGTGAAGCCGCCGGAGAGTCGATAAAACATATCGTCGAGTGGGATTGTAGCTTCAGCATTGGGCATGACGCTATGTAGATGACCGGAGTTACCAAAATCCATTCCCAGCCATTGCAAAATAAAGGGGGCGATACAAATGGCAAAGACGGCAATCACAACTGCCTTCGGTAATCGATGAGCCTCATCCATTGCTGGGAAAATAGTAGGAAACTTCAAATCCATTCATCACCTTTCTGAGATGTATCGAAACCAAAATGTAACGTCATGTCACGGTATAACTACTGGCCTCAGCATACAGTTTAATTAGGTGGAGAAGCAAGAGTCATATTTCATTGAATAATAACTGTGAAGTATTCTTATCAAAGAAGATGCATTTATGATGAGTTTAGCTAATATATTCTCGTACAAATCAATATTTTAGTGTGTTTTTGAGATGGTAAATCCACTATTTTAACGGGGGTAAATATCCCTGTAAGTTTTGTGGCATTATTTTAAATAATAATGCGCGACATGCGTGCCAATACACAGATAACAGCAATAAGGCACCACCAATTAAAATACCAGTAATCGCTGAGCTGGAAGCATCTACACCATAGGTTTTAAGTAAGGCAGATATGGCATACAACACATAAGCCAACCCTGACACCATAATGGCTCTACGATCTATAGCGACAGATACAAATGCCATGCCGAGATAAAGCAATAACACCGCAATAGCCTCCGCTAAACCACTATTACCTTCAAAAATACCTAATACTGAAAAAATAGGATGCACAATTAATGGTGCTGATAATAAATGTAACCAAAATGCCACATCTGACTTACGTGTTTTACGTAAGCGGTCAGCACTATCCCAATACATGGCATAAATAAATGTTGCGATACCACTAAGAAATAAAACAGGCACAAACCACTCTTTTAGATCAGCATTGGTATTAGCGACAGTAACTGCGATAAGACAACCTAAGGCTGCACCTGTACCACCTGCAACTGTGATAGGCACCTCAAATCGTCGCCAATGCACCCAAGCGGCAAAAGCAGTAATGCCGCCGGCGGTAACCAATGTTATTTCCGATAATTCACCCAATGCGTAGATGGATGAAGCCAATACACCACCTAAAAAACTCAGCAATAAAGCAATGGCAGGCAACGCCATATGACGTTTTAATACAAAATATTCTGCTAAGCCCCAAGAACTTGCTGCAAAAACAAGTGCACCGGTGACATTGCTTACGGAGTTACCAAACCAGGCAGCTGAAATTAAGACTAATGCACAGGCAATGACTACGTAGATATCGTTAAAACTAGTGATTAATTGAAAGTTTTCTTCGTCCACTGCAAAGGTATTTTTTAAATTCGCATTGTGTTCGCGAAAGGCATCAACTGATTGCTCAGTAAAAATACCCGCTTTGACTGCGACGGCTAGATCTTCATCGGTGTACATATAAATTCCTAAAAACAATTTTCACATAGTAAGGTGATGGGGCAGCTTAAACGGTTAAATCAGTGTTAAGCAATTATTTGTTAGGCTGACTCGACATATTAACGTTGTATTTTGAGCAATATTTCCTGTGCCAGCCTTTCTATACGCTCTAAACTTACATCCGCTTTTTTAATAAAGTCGGCATCATAATGATCTGGGCTGGCCCATTGCTTGCCTTTAATATTGCACCGCTTTGCTAATTTTTTTATACCTAAGTCTTCTAAAGCAAAGCCAAGGTCGGTCCATAATGTTGAAAGGTGTTTTTCCGTCGTATGGTCTCGTGTAGAAGTATCATTCATCTGTCGGATATAAACCGCTGTTTCTCTAGCAGCTAAAATGATATTCCTCAGTGCTTTAATCGATTGCTGCTTACGATCATCATTGGCGCGATTTAAATTCGTTAGCCAGGAACCCGCATGTTTGAACATTTCCCAGAGTAAAGCTGCACTAATATTAGCCATGACCTTTATTCAATCCCTGTTGGCGTTGTTTAAGGCGTTGTTAATATAAACCTCAACATGCTTGTTAGAAATATCACCGATAGAGTGCAGCTTGATATGACGTCGATGTTTGCCTGAACCTTCTAATACAGAATAAGGATCTTCGAGTTGAGCGCCATGACTGAATTCAATAGAGAGATGGGATTTGTATGGAAATATTCCACTAGTTAAATTTCCATCATGTAGAAAAACTAAACCGCCGTATTTAATATCATCTTCTAACTCTACAGCATGAGCCAAAAACAGTTCACGGACTTTAGAAATGATTTCAAATTGTTCCACTGAAATAGTTTGGATATCAGTCAAAAACTCGGTGACTTTATTATTTTCTGCATTCATAGGTTGATGTCCATATCTTTGCCCTTTTCTGATTTAACGTGCTTTCGGTGTTCGTAGGCACGTAACAAAAAATACAAACCTAAAGCTGCCACCATATGTTTGATTGAGTGACCGCTAATTGTAAATCCTAGGAAACTATAGATATCTTTATCAAAATGCTCAAACACTTTTGCCAAGGAATAACAGGAAATTAAAAGCCAATAGCCTTTGAAGTGGCTAAAACGTGACCGAAAGCAGATTAAGATTACCGGTATCGCCAGCATTGGAAAAAACTGAATAAAGACATAAAAACGAAGATCACCTACGCCTTGAAGCTCTGTGAAATGCCAATAAATAACGGATGCCACACCTGATATTAATAACGGCCAAAGCAATCGCTGACCAATACGAATAGAAATAAATTCAGCAATAATGATTGAAAACATTGCCATAAAAGCAATGGTCATCGGCAATCTGTCCCACACCAAGGTTTGGTTGCTTGGTACGATATGATAATAACCCGAGCCAAAGGCAACCAAAGTCACACCAAAAAAGAGTAAGAAATAGGCTGTTTTCATTTCGCTAACAATAGTGATGTTTTTTGTAATGAATAGCTTATATACGCCGAACAGGCCGACGATTAAAAACGGTAGATTAGATAGCACATTCCAAAAGTTTGGAATGGCAACGATAGTCCGATAATCGACAAAAGCATGATATGCCAAATCTTGTGAAATTCTATCCTGACTAGCCAAGCCAATAACGGCAGCTAAGGTAAATATCAGGATAAGAGCAACCCCAAGTTTTTCTCTTTTAATTGAAGGCATATCTATCTGCGGCCTTAATGTTCAGGATGCCATTCATCATATTCTGGCATGTCACCTTTATAATCCAGCCAGCTAACCTCTTCTGATTTCCAAATTCTAAATTGTGGCACCACACCAGGATCATCATCGAGTGTTGCTACTCGTAAGATATGTAATGGAGCCCCTTCTTTTTTTGAGATAACTTGTGAGCCACAGGTTTTGCAAAAATAACGATGTTTGCCAGGCGAAGATTCATAGCTAGATAAATTATCTTCACCTTTTAACCAGGTGAAGTGTTCTGGTTCAACACCTGCACCGGTATTAAATGCTGCTGAGTGTGCTTTACGGCACGACTCACAGGAACAGTGAATAATGGGTGTTGCTAGCTCTGACACTTCATATTGAACCGACTTACATGAACAACTGCCTTGCATAAATGTGTTCCTTAATTGAATTTTAATTGGGTCATATCTTAGCAGTAATAAAGGAGTGTTGAACGGACCTAGATTTGATTGATGTCGATACTTGTGTAGACTCAGTTCAACTTAAATAGCCGTTCCATTGCCATGCAAAAAATGAAATCAACCTTATTATGGTTAGCGCCGCTGCTAGGTCTTGCTCTTGCAGCGCTATTAGATTTTTCAGGATATTCATCAGCCATTGCTATCGTTGCAGGTGTGACATTTTTATGTGCTTTGTGGTGGATATTTGAACCGGTACCGATTCCGGTGACATCACTGATCCCTTTAGCTGTCTTTCCGTTAACCGGCATATTGACCTCCACCCAAGTGGCTCAATCTTATGGCCATCACTTAATATTATTATTACTGGGTGGCTTTATCTTATCGCAATCAATGGCTTACTCCGGTGCCCATAAACGCATTGCCTTAATCATGTGCAACCTGTTTGGAGGCAATAGTCCTAAACGACTTGTGATGGGCTTTATGGCCGCTGCTGCCTTATTAAGCATGTGGATTTCTAACACGGCGACGACCTTAATGTTATTGCCTGTCGCTTTGGCCGTATTGCAAAACAGCAACGATAAACAGCTCACTACTATGTTGTTATTAGGCATCGCTTACGCCGCGAATGTTGGTGGCATTGGCACACCGATAGGCACTCCACCTAATGCTTTATTCTTATCCACCTATCAAGAAGCAACGGGCATCTCGATTAGCTTTCTTGGTTGGATGAAATGGTCTGTGCCATTGGTCGTTATATTCATTCCATTAATGATGTTGTGGTTAACACGCAATATAAAAACTCAGCAAAGTGTTACCCTGCCAGCAACGGGAAAATGGACCACCATCGAAAAAAGAGTGATGTGGGTATTTAGCATTACCGCTTTATTGTGGATCACCCGTCAGGAACCCTTTGGTGGTTGGCGTGAACTCACCGGGTTTACTACGGCAAATGATGCCAGCGTAGCGATGTTGGCCTGTATCGCTATGTTTGTTATCCCCGATGGTAACAAAGGCAGACTGCTAGATTGGAAAACAGCCAATCAAATTCCATGGGGAATATTATTATTATTTGCTGGTGGTATTTGTATCGCTAAGGCATTTAGTGTCAGTGGTTTGAGTGACCTTATTGGTCATCAACTTGCAGCATTTACTACTTTGCCCGTTATATTGCTGATTGCAGCCATAGCCCTCACGGTCACTTTTCTTACTGAGATAACAAGTAATACAGCCACCACCGCAATGTTAATGCCTATTCTAGCGGCTGCGGCCATCACAGCTGATATCGAGCCTGCCTTGTTGATGTTACCCGCGGCGATGAGTGCCAGTTGTGCCTTTATGTTGCCGGTGGCGACCGCGCCCAATGCCATTATCTATGGCACCGACAAGGTGGCAATTCAACAAATGGTGAAAAATGGCTTTGGTTTGAATCTATTGGGAACCCTATTGATAACGCTAGTTTGTTATTTATTAATTTGATAGGTTCGCTGCCGCGAGGGCGTTCATTTCTTTTGTGTGCCCACAAGAAACGAACCAATGAAAAACCTGCAGGAGCAGATTTTGGATGCGAAGCAACCCCGTTAGGGGTGAAATACAGGGAAGTATTTCATCAAAAGGGCCCCCGACATTATCGCTAATCATCGAAAACACTCAATTTTACGGCGTGGGTAAAAACTCGCTACGCTTAGACACTTACCCACTCAATCCGTAAAACTGAGCTTTTTCGATGGCGATAAAAACGGGAGTTAAGAAGAAAAGGCAGGAATGTTAATTAGGTTGCTGGGTTAAGGTGCTTCTGAAAGTCGAACGTTAACACGTCAGATATTTCATCTAAAACAATATGTCCCAGTTCTAACAGAGTTTCATCCGGTTCAATCATATCGGGGATTTGTACCACGGTCATGCCAGCAGCAACGGCAGATCTAACGCCATTGGGTGAGTCTTCAAAAGCAATGCAGCTTGATGGATCACAAGCTAAAATTTCAGCAGCCTTTAAAAATATGTCAGGGTTTGGTTTGCTATGTGATACCTGATCACCACCAACTATAAAATCAAAATGATCGAAAATTCCGGCCATTTTGAGTTTTTTTTCAGCGGGTTCAGTTCTTGTTGAGGTTGCTACGGCTATCGGAGTATTGATTGAATTAAGGTGTGTTAAAACATCTTTAACGCCTACTTTTAAAGGCACAGGGTTATGCTGGATCCAGTCAGCATAAATGCCTCGCCAAGTTTTAATGAATTCATCGACATCGATAATGCCATCTAAGGCTTGCTTCATTTCGGCATTACCTTTTTCAGCATTGGTACCGACAAAACGCATAAACAGATCAGTCTGATCACCAAGGCCAAATTGGACACAGCCAGCTTCAAATGCTTTTAAGGCTAGTAGTTCACTATCGAGTAAAAGGCCATCCATATCGAAGATGGCTGCTTTGAAGATTTTCATAATTATCTCTGTATTACGCTGCCGCGGGCGCTCATTTCTTTTGTTCGCCCAAAAGAAACGAACCAAAGAAAAATGCGCCCGACATTATCGCTTATCACCGAAAAGACTCTATTTTACGGCGTGTGTAAAAACTCGCTACGCTCAAACACTTACCCACTTTAACCGTAAAAGATAATCTTTTCGGCGGCGATAAAAACGGGAGGTGGGAACGTTTGTACTCAAATGTTTAGAATCAAACGAGTTTGCTCATTTTATTTGTCTTGTTAGAAATTGAGTCTAATACCAAGCTAGTGAGCTTATTTGAACGAAAACAAAAAAAGCAGAAATAGGTGCACACAATGCAAAGGTATAGCCTAGGTGTTTTTTATCTTTTTTGAAGCCATGCCATGCCGCAAAGACCCAAGTTGTAAAAAATATTACTGCAATGATAACTGCCCCGGGATCAATACCTTGTGGACTACCAACTAATCTAATATTAAATCCTAACTCTTGAACAAGTTTTACTAGACCTATAAGACCTTGCCAAAGCAGTAAAGATAGAAATATAGATGCAATAGACACAAAAATTAATGCTATGGTAATTTGAATGATCTTTTTCATATGGACTAACAATTGGGTCTATATAGACACTTTTAAATGGGAAAGGTGTATTTACTATTCTGTTTTTAAAAACTCACCGTTATCTGAGTTAATCAATAAATTTTGCAGACTGTCTCGGTTTAAACCTAAAGCATAACCTAATACACCACTGCCAATGATGACTTCATCATACTTAGAAAGGCTTTCATCAACTAATACTTTAATTGAGTCGGGTAGGGCAATGGGAGGTACGGCGCCGACCACATAACCGGTGACTTCAGGCACTTCATCAAATTCTGCCATGCGGAGTTTACGTTCGCCTAAGTGTTTGCGTAATGTTCCCCAGTCGGCACGGCCGCTACCGGCAGCGGCGAGTAGCGAAAAGCTGCCAGACTTGCCTTTAAATAAAATGCTGCGAACGACAGAGGTTGGATCTTTACCTTGTTCGGTGAGCCATTCTTCAAGGTTTCTAATGGGCTTTTTATCTTCGCTAAGTGGAATTTCGATGACTTCAAACGGAATATTGTTTTGTTCTAATAGTTCTGTCACTGGGGATGAAATCGTTTGACTCATAAAAGCTCCGTTAAATAATTAAGCTACGCGTAATTGCCACGTAGGCTGTTCATCTTGATCGATTAACTGATGTTTTTGTAACCAGTCTTTAGCATCTTCGGCATCTTGTTCAAACCATGCTTTGGCACTGCCAAGGCGGAAGCTATAACCCCAGCGGTCCATATCCGTCATCATCGTTTCTTTATCTAAATTAGGCAGATGAGCAGCTAATAAAATTTGTAGGTAACAAACACCATTTTCTTCATCATAATCACCTTCGGCATCAGTATCTAAGTTGTCACGACGTTGTTTGTCCATGCAGATATAGTGACCTGATTCATGTAGAGCTGAATGAACAGGGGTGTCATGACGTAGATAGAGTTGGTTATTGATAATGCCAGCCTCACGTTGACCAAAAAAGCTACCGGGAATAGTTTCATTTTCAGCGACAAAGTTAATTTCTATGCCGTAAGGTTTCAATAACTCTGTTAGTTGTTGTTGGCGGTCTGGACAGCAGTTAATAACATTTGTTGGATCTGCCGGTGTTTCTAATTGAGCTGCTTCAGACACGGCGAGCATCACCAATAATATGATTGATGACTAATCCGGCTAAGGTTAAGCCGAAGATAGAAGGCATATAGCTGACCGTGCCATTAACTGCACGTGGTCGACCTCGGCCAACAGATTCTGGTGGTAGGGCAGGCATAGGTTGTTCCACTGAATAAACGGCTTGAATGCCTTTGCCAACACCACGTTTACGTAAGTGACCGCGTAATTGTTTAGCCAGCTTACACATGGATGTTTTCATAATGTCGCTCGTGCGAACTTGAGTAGGGTCGAGTTTGCCACCGGCGCCCATACTGGCAAAGACGGGGGTTTTATTACGCCATGCGGTTTCAAGTAGGGTGGCTTTACTGCTCATGCTGTCAATGGCATCGACGATCACATCAAAGTCATGTTGTCGTAGTAATTCGGGTATTGATTCTGGGGTGAGGAACTCTTTGATGATATTAATTTTGCAATCAGGGTTAATGTCACGAATACGTTCGGCCATGACATCGGCTTTGGCTTCACCAACGGTTGAACTTAAGGCGACTAGTTGACGATTCATATTGGATTTAGACACGACATCATGATCAATTAAGGTCAGTTCGCCTACCCCCATTCGTGCTAAAGCTTCGGCGGTAAATGAACCTACACCACCCATGCCAGCAAGTAATACATGACTATCTTGTAGACGTTTAATGCCTTCATCACCAATTAAGATATGGGTGCGTTCAAAGAGTGGATTGCTTGTGCTCATAATAGTATCGTTGTTCTGTTAAATTTACTGGCGGCTATTTTACCTTATTCTTGTTTCGACGCGCAGGGCACACACATCGTTGATGCGGGGTCGATTTCTAATCGCCGGTGATCAATTTCTTGATCACAGCTTTTGCAATAGCCATAGTCGCCTGATTCGATAAGGGATAAGGCCATGGATATCTTTCTGAGTTGCTGTTGTTTGAGGCGGGAGGTTTCGACTGCCATCGATTGAGCTTGCAGAGCATCGCCGCGCGAGACTCGGCCAACACTGGCCTGATCCAATTCTACGGTTGCAGTGGATTGTAGTGCCAGTTGTAAGGAGGCTTTTAACTCATCGCGCTGTTTTTGTAACAGCTGATGGAACTTGTCTAATTCTGCATCGTTCATCGTTATCCTTATATCGCCTTTTGAGGCTGAAAAAGTTTAATCGCGGTTTGAAGATCAGTGAGTGCAGCGGATTGTTTACCGTAATGTAAATCAATATAGAGTTGGGTGATAGTGTTGATGTCATTTTTGTGGTGTGGCAAGGTCGATGTTGCTCGGTGAGCAAAATCTTTAGGGCCTTCGCCAGTATTAGGTTGCAGGTCGAACCGAGCTAATTTGAGACAAAACGTTCGATAAAGTTGAACGACCGGATCAGGATGTTTACGTTGATAAAGCAAGGTGAAAGACAAAATCAACAAGACGGTGCTAATTGATATTGCTAACCATATTGCCATTTTTTGCCAATCGGGATTTTTCATTCCTAGACTTGATAAGAAGTTTTTTTGTAGTTCAGGGCCATAAGCTAACACCCATAGGTTCCATGCATTGTTGACTGCATCCCAATTGTTATTGATGTTTTGCCATAATGAGATTAGTTGACGGCTGTTAGTAATAAAAAATGGTGAACGCATGCCGGCAGGCATAATATCGCCTATACCAAGTTCAATTCGATCGCTAGAAACTGCCGCAGTGGGATCCACTCGGAGCCATCCTTCATCCTCTAGCCAGACCTCAGTCCAAGCGTGGGCATCACGTTGACGTACTACTAAGAAATCATTCACTGGATTAATCTCGCCACCCTGATAGCCAGTCACTACTCGAGCTGGAATACCTGCAGCACGCATTAACACGGTAAAACTGGCTGCATAATGTTCACAAAACCCGCGACGGGTTTCAAATAAAAAGGCATCAATACTATCGCCGATTAACAGTGGTGGTGTTAAAGAATAATAATAACTTTTTTGATTAAAGTGCTGTAAAACTCGCTGGATATAACGTTGGGGATTGGGATCTTGCAAAAACCATTCTTGAGCAAGCTGGATAGTTTGTGGATGTTTATCTTTAGGTAAGGCTAAGGCCTCTTTAATGAGTGGTTCATTAGGGGCATTAAATTGGAAATTGGTTTGCGAACTAAGTTGATACTGTTGTCGTTGTTTGATGGCGTCATTACTACGTAACTGACCATCAGAAGTGAAATGAGCATTGACGTTGGTAGGCAATCGATTGGGGAAGTCCAAGGCAAACAACCAATGATCATTGTGTGGTTCTATGGTGACTTCATAACTATATTCACCACCACTAAAATCAATATCAGGTGTTATCGGTGATTGTGAATTTCGATCTAATTCTTTCCAGGTTGTGCCATCTGTTTGCCATAAGACAGGGCCGCGCCAATATCGTTGTGATGGAGGCGGTAAGTCACCATCAAATTTTACTCGGAAAGCGATTTCATCTGATTGAATAAGGTTGCTGATCTTACCTAAGGTCATGGTGTCATCCATGCCCGTAGTGCCTGTATGGGCATCTTGTGGTAAGCCCCATAATGGCCCTGCTATGCGAGGGAATAAGACAAACAATAACAACATAACAGGAATAGCCTGCATCAGCATTTGACTGGATAGTTTCAATACAGAACGTTCGTTAAGTTGATGTTTGGGATCATTAAGGCTGATTAAACAGGCGGTCATGATAGTGACTACCACAAACATTAATAAAACGATGGGAATGCTCTGTGAAAAGAAAAAATTGGTAATAACAACAAAATAACCAAGAAATGTGGCGACATAAAAGTCACGTTGACTTTGTATTTCGACCACTTTTAACCCCAACATCATGGTCAACATGGCCACACCGGCATCACGGCCGATGGTGGTGCCATAACTAAACATGAGGGCCAAGATGGCAATTCCTGCTATCCCAAGCTGAACAAAGCGTAATAGCAGATGTTTTTTTCCTGGTAGCGGCCAGCCATAGTAGATATTCATACAACGCCAAGCTAAAGCAATTAGGAATACCAGACTGACCCAAATAGGTTGATGTAAAAAGTGAGGGGCTGTGCCTAGTGTTAAACCCAGCATTAACCATAAAATTGCGGTGGGTGAGGGCGATGTTTTATTCATGTTGATATAAGGCCAACAAGGTTAAACATTGCCGACGGTGACTGTCGCCATGGCCGTAATTAATGGTCTTTGTGGGCATAATCAGGCTGTAACTGGTACCCGCTGCTTCTGCCTGTAAAATCCATAAACATAGTTGAGATAATCTTTTTTCAATCACTTTAAGTTCATGGGTTTGCTGCCACGTTAAGACCAGACGACCATCTTGTGGACTGCTAAATTGCTTAGTGCGCATAACATCATCACGCGCTAAGGCTTTCCAAGCGATGGTATGAATGGGATCGCCATGTCGATAGCTGTTAAACCCGGCAAAATCATCCAAACCCTTTTGATGTTGTTGTGCTTGTTTATGACTTATGCCAGTCGTCTTTGGTAGCGGTATTAAACCTTCCGGTTTTGGATAAACCAGTACCTCATAATCAGTATGGAAATAGCTCCAGCAATAAAATAGGCCTAGGGGAAAGGTGCTACTCAGTTGAAGGCTCCCCAGGGCCAGTTTCCCTCTGTTTTTAGTGATGAGGGCAATGACTGATGATGAGTTTTGTCGTGCCGCTATCTGTGGCAATATCTGGCGGTGATGATAGCCGGATAAGCGTTTAAAAGGATTCCATGACCGTGCTTGTTTTTGTTTATTGGCAATCGAAAACTGATAACAGCTATAACGACTGGGGTTGTCAAAAATTACATTGAATTTGGCCGACTGTTCACAAAACACTGGCTTAGCGTGGATATGTTTGATATTAAGTTTGGCTAAATTACGGTTGGTATGGTTCATTGATACGATGCCTAAACTTGCCAGTAAAAACACCAACAAATGGCCCATGCTATTGCTGTAGTTAATAGCGCCCAATAACATCAGCAATAAAAAACCCACATAAACAAAACCAAACCGACTGGGAACAATATAGGTGCGTCGACGGGTATTGTATTGCTGATAATACTGACGAAATGTTTGGATCATAGTCCCAACTTAGGCAATGGTGACCTGAGCAAGCAGATCGGCAATAAAATCTACTGATCCTTGTTCGCTAACGGGTTGCAGGCGATGTTTAACCACACTAGGGAAAACGGCTTGTACATCTTCAGGATCGACATGGTCACGTTGGTCTATTAATGCCCAAGCCTTGGCTGCCCTTAATAAAGCTAAACCGGCACGAGGGGATAAACCAAAATGGTAGAGTCCAGAATCTCGTGTATAAGCTAATAAGTTTTGCACATAGTCCACCAGTGCTGGCGCAACATGAATGTCGTTCACCGCCTGTTGTAAGTTAATCAACTGGTCAATGGACGTCACTGCTTGTAAGTCTTGCAACAGTTGCCGTCGATCGTCACCTAATAATAAGGTGCGTTCAGCTTCTGCATCAGGATAACCAATTTCGATCCGCATTAAAAAACGATCTAATTGAGATTCAGGCAAGGGAAAGGTACCGATCTGATGTGAGGGGTTTTGGGTCGCAATAACAAAAAAAGGTTCTGGCAATGGATGTGTTTGACCTTCGATACTGACTTGCTGTTCTTCCATCGCCTCTAACAAAGCACTTTGGGTTCGAGGGGTCGCCCGATTAATTTCATCGGCCAGAATAAGTTGGGTAAATACCGGGCCGGGATGAAAAGTAAACTGGCTCGTATCGCGATCAAATACGGATACACCCAGAATATCGGCGGGCAACATATCACTGGTAAATTGGATGCGTTGAAAGCCGAGACCCAAAGTCGAGGCCAAAGTATGAGCGAGGGTGGTTTTGCCAACTCCTGGCAGATCTTCGATTAATAGGTGGCCCTTGGCTAATAAGCAGGTCAAAGCCAGCTTAGTGACCTGACGTTTGCCGATAATGATGGAATTTACGGCATCTAGAATTGAACGAACATCAGCCGAAAAAGACGAAACGGTCATTTAGCATCCTTTAAATTAAGCATTCTTTTGTTGTAAGAAAATTTGTCTGACATTCTGACTACTGATGTCGGCAATTTGTTCTTGTGATTCTGCACGCAATTCAGCCAAAGTTGCAACTATCCGGGGAATATTCTCAGGTGTGTTTCTTATGTCAGGCATATTGGCTAAAGGCATATCAGGTGCATCGGTTTCTAAAACAATATTTGAGAGTGGTAATGAGCTAAAAAGTTTCCTCAAACGTGTTGCCCGTTCATGAGTAATGACACCGCCTATGCCTAATAAAAAACCTTGCTTAATATAATTATTAGCTTGTTGTTCACTGCCACTAAAGGCATGAACAATGCCTGCTGTTATCTGATGTTTTTTTAATAAGGCCAAGGTTTGATCGTGAGCTTTACGTACATGCAAAATAACGGGCAAGTTATGCTGATGAGCAATCGCTAGTTGTTGTTCAAATAATTCGATTTGGCTTTGTTTGTCATGATCGGCGATATAAAAATCTAGACCGATTTCACCAATAGCAACCGGCTTATGCTCTGAGACATAAGCGTTAAGTTGATCTATATATTCAGCTTGATGTTGATCCATAAACATTGGGTGCATGCCTAATGCAGGATGTAACATTGTTGATTGCTGGCAGACAGTTAACAAACGATCCCAGGTATTCGCGGTCACGCCGGGAATAATGATGTCATTAATGCCGAGTTGTTGGCAGTTCGCTAAGACGGTACTTCTATCGTCATCAAAGACGTTAAAATCTAGATGGCAGTGGCTGTCGATTAGATCCATAACAGCACAATATCATTATTTCTACAGGCAAAGCTGTGATCTTGGTTCGAGATTAATTACTGAACTTGGGCGAGCCCTTCACCACGCGGATCACTGGCAGCAGAGAGAGTCTGTGTTTGTTTATCCTGAATGACTATTTGCATATTGCCATATTTTCGGTTGAGCTGTTTGATGGTGTGGCCACGTTGTTTAAGCGCTTCTACTTCTGACTCATCAAAGCTAAGAGTTTCTAGTTGAATCGCATCGGGTAAATATTGATGATGGAAACGCGGATCATTGACGATACTTTGGGCGTCTTTGCCATCAATAAAGTCTAATATGCCCAGCAAGACCATGGTGATAATTCGGCTACCACCCGGTGTGCCGATAATCATCAGTTTGTCATCGTTTTCAATAAATGTCGGGCTCATACTTGATAAGGGACGTTTATTCGGTTCAATGGCATTGGCCTCATTGCCCACTAAACCATAGACATTGGCAGCACCAATTTGAGCCGAGAAATCATCCATTTCATCATTAAGCAATACACCGGTGCCTTCGGGCACAAAAGCTGAACCAAAGGGGTAATTGATGCTTAAAGTTGCTGAAACCCGATTGCCTTCATTATCGATAATAGAAAAATGGGTGGTGTCCTCTCCTTTTGCTGATACCGCATTTGATAAATCGTTACTGTTACTTGCCTGAACGGGATCAATGCTGGCGGCTAAGGTTTTAGCGTAGTTTTTCGAAATCAATTTTTGCGTAGGCACTTTGACAAAATCGCTATCACCGAGATATCGACTGCGATCAAAATAGGCACGACGCATGGCTTCAACCAATAAGTGTTTTTTCTGTGTAGTCGTCGACTGCTCAAAGGGAAGTTGTTCTAGTTGGTTGAGTATTGACATGATTGCTATACCGCCTGATGACGGTGGGGCAGCAGAAGTAATGCTATAACCGTGATATTGGCCGGTGATGGGTTCCCGTTCTTGGATTTGATAATTCAACAGATCCTGCTGAGTCCATATGCCACCTGCTTGTTGCACGCCGGAAATTAATTTCTCGGCAACAGGGCCCTGATAAAAACCGGCACGACCTTGTTTTGCGATTAACTCTAAGGTCGTAGCGAGATTAGCCTGAACAATTAAATGGCCGAGTTGAGGTGTTTTCCCATTATCTAAAAAAGTGGTGCTGGCTTCAGCCGAAAGATTTAAGGTGTTAAGGCGAAAACCAACGAGCTGTTGGTAACGTTCACTGACCTCAAAGCCTTGCTTGGCTAGCCGAATGGCAGGAGCCAGTGTTTTGCTTAAGGGCAGGCGGCCATAATGTTTGCTTAAATGATCAAGAGCAGCAGGAACACCCGGAATGCCAGCAGCAAGTGGCCCATTTAACGACAAGTTTTTATCAAACTCGCCATTGGCATCAAGATACATATCTCGATGAGCAGCAGCGGGAGCTGTTTCTCGACCATCGACCATCGTTTGAAAACCATCTTCGGCGCGATGTAATAACCAAAATCCACCGCCCCCTAAACCCGAACCAGAAGGTTCTACGATGGCAAGGGCTGCACTCACTGCCACAGCTGCATCAAATGCGTTGCCGCCTTGGTTTAAAATTTCAAATCCCGCTTGTGTTGCTAAAGGATGGGCACTGGCAATGCCTGATTTTGCTGGTGGTTCACCACCGATAGCAATCTGCGTAATAAATAAGAAAAAGGCGACGAGTAATGCTTGGCGGATTTTAAGCATGATGATTATGAATTTGCAGCTTTAAGCGATGCTTGACGTTGTTGCTCACGATGTTGTTGTTTCTTTGCTCGATGTTCAGCAATAGTGGTTGCTGAGTCCGCGCCTATATGTGCTTCACCGCGATCTTCAGCTAAAGCCATTTGTTTTTCACGCTCTCTATATCGGGCTTTTTGATTGTCAGATGTTTTATCGAAACAATGGGGACAGCTAATACCGTGTTCATATTGTTCACTTTGTTGCTCTACTGCTGTGATTGGCATGCGACAGGCATTACATTGGTCGTAATTACCTTTTTCTAAATCATGATTAACAGTAACGCGTTCATCAAAGACAAAACACTCACCTTCCCACATAGTTTTATCAGTAGGTACGTCTTCTAGGTATTTCAAGATGCCACCTTCAAGGTGATAGACCTCATCAAAACCTTGCTCTTTCAGATAAGCCGTAGATTTTTCACAGCGAATACCACCGGTGCAAAACATAGCCACTTTTTTATGTTTTTTTGGGTCAAGGTTTTCTTTAACGTAAGCAGGAAACTCTCGAAAACTTTCAGTATCAGGATTTACTGCATTTTGGAACGTACCAACTTGGAACTCGTAGTCATTACGTGTATCCACCAGTAATACTTCAGGGTCACTGATCAAGGCATTCCAATCCTTAGGTTTTACATAAGTACCCACGATATGATTTGGATCGATGCCTTCCACGCCCATAGTGACAATCTCTTTTTTGAGCTTGACCCGTGTGCGTAAAAACGGCATTTCATCAGTGAATGATTCTTTGCAACTTATGCCTGCTAGACGTTCATCTTTTTGTAAATATTGAAGCAACGCATCTATTGATTCACGTGGACCAGAAACAGTGCCATTTATGCCTTCACGAGCAAGCAGCAATGTGCCACGAACGGGTTGTTCGAGCATAAAGTCTAATAACGGTTGTTTTAAATCTTGGTAATTATCCAAGGTGACAAATTTGTAGAGTGCACATACAACTGTCTGAGCCATGGGTGAATCCTGTGTTTTTAATAATACAATCAACCGCATATTGTACTTTGAATCACACACTTTGTCTGTGGGAAATTAATATTATAGTGTTAAGCCGTAAAAGAATTTAAGGCGCTTGCGAGCGACAATGATAAAATCTACAAGACGTTATGATTTGTTTGTTATAAAATCTTATTACTGGTTTAAATATTCCATAATTAATAATTACAGTGGATATTAAGATGACTGAAATTTCAGAGCAATCAGTTCAAGTCCAAGATATTATGACCTCACCTGTTCTCAGTGTGAAGTTAAGTGAAACGGTATCCCAAGTATTAAAGCTCGCAAAAAAGAAAAATGTCACCGGTTTTCCAATCGTTGATGACAAAAACAAAGTGATTGGCATTGTATCTACGTTGGATTTAATCACTTTAATGGCGGTAGGCAAGCAACATTTAAAGCTAGGGGAATTACCCTTAGCGATTAAAGTTGATAAAGAAGTACTTACACTTAGCCCTAGCTCTACTACCAAAGAAGCCATTAAGGTTTTAATTAAGAACCGTGTTGGCCGAATCATTGTTATCGATAAGGAAAATAAACCCTGCGGTATCGTGACTCGTAAAGATCTGGTGAACTATTTTATCGATATTTATAAGTTGGAAAAATAACGGGTTCGCAGTTTTCAATGTCCTGTTAGGTTTTACTCATTTTTATAAGCCGGCAAGGTAACTCTTAAGTTGTTCCAGACCACCACTCCAGCCATTACCATGTTGAGCGCGTGAGGCTTCAAAGGTTTCGGCTTCTTCTTTGCTTGGATTAATGGGCTGCCAGATCAACGTCAATTTAGTTTTTCCACCTATTTTTTCAAGTTTGATGGTGGTTCTTAGTTCTTTTGGCCAGTTTGGCCTCTGTGGATTAGGCAAAATATCACCAGCTTCGTTAGACATATATTGTCGAAACACCAAGCTTTCTGGTGGTGTGATTTCTTCGTATTTAGTTAGTAGCCACATTTCATGGCCGTTAGGCGCGGTCATCTTATAAAGATCTGATCCTCCGGGACGGATATCGGCGATGGCATAGTCATTGGTCCAACCCGGCTGTGGGAACATCCAGTTTTTTAAATGTTTTGCTTGTGTCCAGGCGTCAAATACCAGCTGTCTTGGCGCATCAAACTCTCGAGTGATTATTGTCGGTTCCACAGTGTGTTCGTTGGCATTACTCATCATTGACCTCTTTAGCTTGAATCTGGTTTAAATATGCTTCTAGGTTATCTAGTTTGTTATTCCAATAGGGTTCAAATTGGATAACCCAGTTTTGTATGATTTTCAATAAATCCGCATCCACTTTATAAACACGGTATCTGCCTTCTTTTTTTTCTGAAACCAAACCTACTTGTTTCAGGACGCTGAGGTGTTTCGATACCATCGGCTGGTTCCATCCCATAAGCTCTACAATTTCAGTAACGGTCAATTCCTTACCAACTAACGCTTCAATAAGAGCTCGGCGTTTAGGTTCTGCTATCGCATTAAATGGGTCAAGGGTGGTCTTAGCTCGTGCCATGTGTAAAATATATACCAATATAGGAATATGTAAAGGGGGATATCTATAATGTTTATAAATAAAAGGAAAATTATAGCCAGATAGAAAGGCTGCGTTGAAGATTAAAGAAAATAGTAGCAGTTAAAATCTAGTATCTCAGTTACTTACCTTTTTTTCTGAGGGTAATGTTTTGTCACTGACAAGGTCGAAGGAGTATGATAAGTACCTATCATTTCTAGCGTGTGTTGTGAGGCGTTTATGACGACCACAAAAGAACTCATGGAAAAGGAAGAGGATCAGCATTGGCATGAAGATCATCTGCATTGGATTGCTGATATAGAGCAGTGGCAACAAGAAACGCATCGTCTAGTGGCTTTGTTGTATAGATTGGAAAAGGCGATACCTGAACACGCTTCAAAATTACAACGACATCTTGCGCTTATCGAAAAGCACGAGCAAAAAATCACCCAATATCAAGGTGGCCGAGATCAGCGTTATTTAGCTGATGGCGATGATTTTGTATCGATGGGCCGCCAGCTTGAGTTTTATAAGACCTTAAAGAACTTACATAACGAAGCTAAACAACAGCATCTAGAATTAAAAGAAAATTATGCTGATGAGATGGAACGATTCAGAGATCTCGCGATTGCATTATTAGCCGAAACAGATAAACATTGACTTAGCTGCCCCAGCTTCGAACTCGGCCTGTATCTAGATGGATAAAACCTGATCTTGAATAATAACCAACGCCACCAGCATGAAGTTGTATGGCTGCTTGTTGTAATGAGGCTAATTGACGGCCGGGTAGACGGATATCAATGGCGCGACCTTGCATATGTAAACTTTTCTTGGCAACACCACTACTCTTTTTATTGAGCATTGCATTGGTCTTGGGCGAGCGATAGCCTGAGATAACATGGAAAGCTTGTTGGCCATCCATTTTGTGGTGAAGAATATTGAGTAGTTCAATTAAGTTACTATCCATGTCCATCACATCGCCAGTTCGGTGATCACGTAAGACTTGGTTGATAGCATGCAACTCACTGGTTTGGTACTGACCTTCAGCCCAATAAGTGGCATTGATATTTTCACCCGTGTGGAGGTTTAATAAAGATAGTTTGCGTTCGGGGGACGTTATGACATTGGCAAATGCAGAGGGCATTGCCAACGAGGCTGCGGCACCAAAACCTAATTGTAAGAAACGTCGACGGTGCTGATTCCTTTCTGCTGAAACATCGCGTTGTTGCGTTAATTTGAGTGTCATACCACCCCTCAATTTCGATTGTCAGAGAAACATTAGCGGGAAAGTATACAGTTAATTTGTGTTTAATTACAAGTGTTTAGATCTTAGGTGATCTCTATTGTAGCTGTCTGGTGCGAAAATAAATCCATCTTTATCCGCCCATGCAGTGAAGTAGGTTGTATAAACTTTTATTGGTTTTTTGAGTTTATACCAGTGATTTTTTCCATTGGCAATTGCATTTATTATTGAGGACTGTGGTGGTGTATTAGCTAAGCTGAAAGCTGCTAAAGCATTTGGATCTTCGACTCGTATACAGCCAGAACTAAAGTTGCGTTGAGTTTCCTGAAATAAACTCTTTTTAGGTGTGTCATGTAGGTAAATACTCCATTTATTAGGCATGACAAATTTTATTTTTCCTAGGGCGTTGTGAGCACCAGGATCTTGACGAAGCGTGTAGGGGAAATGACGTTTACTGACGGAATGCCAATCAATAGAATAAGGGTCGAGTTCATCACCTTGTGCATCGCCAGCATGATAAACACGAATGTCATGCAGATAAAAATAGCTACGATCAGTTTGTTGTTTAGGCAGCAAATCTAAACGTGCTAGCTTGCGGGGTACATTCCAATAGGGGTTAAAAACCAAGTGGGACATTTGACCAGAAAAGCTGGGTGTTGGTCTTCGTTTTTGACCGACAATGACACGCATACTTAGTTTTTTTTCACCGTTTTCAATAGCGGATAGATTGTAGTTGGGAATATTAACGAGCAAATAACGAGAACCTAAATTTCTAGGCAGCCAGCGTAAGCGATCAAGATTTAATCTAATTTGTCGCAGACGTTGTTGTGCAGTTACATTCATCGCTAAACGCGTTTCAGAGCCGATGATGCCATCAACGTTTAAACCATGACGCTGCTGGAAATGTTTTACAGCAGCGACAAGCTGTGGCTCATAAAATTGTATGTTTTTTATGCTGGGTTGAACTAACGAACTATTGCTAACCATGAGTCGAGCACGGATGGCGGGAATAGAGGCATGTTTATCGTCCGGGTTTAACAACGGAGATGTAGGAATCTGTTGCCAGCCGCCTTGATCAACATACGTCTGATAACGCGCTAATGCCGTGCCCAATATCTGATATTCAGCGAGTTTAGGAATGAGTTCATTGAGTTGATGTTTTAGCTGAGAGTTAATTAATGCTTGTTGCAGATAGTCGATGGCATTAAATTCAGCGCGAGGAATCTGCCACTTAGGATCAGCTTCAGCAGGATCATGTTGTCCGGTAGCTATATCTTGCATTAGTTTTAATAAACCATCGCTTAATAATAATTCGAACTGCTGGGCTTGTTCTGCACTTGTTTCGGGGTCTAAATAAGTGAGTAGATCATAGTGATAGTCGATGGGATTAAAACCATGACTGACTGCACCGGAAATGAACTCCAGAGCATCATGAGTTTGAGCTGTATATTGTCTGTTTTTTAACCAGAGATAGTTGGCATTTTTAGCGTAGAGCTGCGAAAGGGCTGCCGAATTTATTTGCAGTGAATCTGTGGAATGATCGTCAGCCTGTGCATGAGAACTACAGCACAAAAATAAAATGGCTAAACCGAGAAAGCTGAGTGTTTTCACCTAGAATACTCATCAACCTTGTTAGTTGTATCTTCACACCATGATCGATATGGGGTCAAGCTGTTTTAGAGCGAGAGCGAATCAATAACCACAAAAAGAACGGCCCACCGAGTAGGGTGGTGATCACTCCAACAGGTATTTCAGCTGGGGCAATAATTAGTCTGGCGATAGTATCGCAGACAACTAGGAATCCACCACCAAACATTAAAGATGCTGGGATTAACCAACGGTGGTCGGTGCCGACGATTAAGCGGCAGATATGAGGTACCATCATGCCAATAAAGCCAATGGGGCCACACAAGGCAACGATGGCACCGACACACATGGAGGTTGAGAAAAATAAGATATAACGAACTTGTTTGACTGCCACACCACGGCTAATGGCAATATCATCGCCTGCCATTAATAGGTTTAACTCACGGCTGAGCCAAATAATAATGGCAACGCAGAGCGTGACAAAGGGCAATAGTTGCATCAGATCACCATAGCCCACAATACTGAGCTCGCCCATTAACCAACGTAAAATTCGGAAGGAGTCAGTCACATTGCTTAGATATTGAGTAAATAGAATAAGGCTGGAAAAGAAGAAGCTGATGGCTACACCTGTGAGTAATAAGGTTTCGGTAGAAAAACCTTGTCTAAAACGACTGATGCCATAGACGATGCTGATAGCGAGTAAAGCACCTGAGAAGGCGGCAAAGCTAGTGCCATTAATCCCTAAAAAGCTGAAACTCAAACCCAGTGAAACATACAAGGCTGCGCCTAATGATGCACCGCTGGCTACACCTAAAGTGAATGGAGTGGCTAATGGATTATGGAACATGGCCTGAAAAACCATGCCACATAATGCTAAGCCCGAACCGGCAACAAAGGCAAAGAGTACACGTGGAATACGTATCTCGGTCATGATCCGGTGTTTAATCTCGGCATTCACTTGAGCATCAAGTCCAAGCATCGGGCTAAGCAGTAATATGAGAATACTTGCTATTGAGATTAGCACTAAACTGAGTGATGGTTTCATAGCTGCTCATCCGGTAAGGCAATTTTAGCCCCAGTTTGTGGGTGGTCGAGAAATATAAAGTCCTGATCATATAAAGCGTGTAAACGTTTGGCTTCCAGAAATTTATCGGCTTGGCCTAGCCAGAGTGTTTCCCCCCCTTTTAAAGCAAGGATTTGTTTGCTGTGTTGACTGGCGTGGTTAAGATCATGGCTCACCTCGATAATCGTAATCTGATGCTGTTGATTTAATGTACGGATAAGTCGATGAACTTCGACTTGGTGATGAGGATCTAAGAAGCTAGTGGGTTCATCGAGTAGTAAAATTGGGCTTTGTTGGCATAAAGCAGCCGCGATCATGACGCGCTGACATTCACCACCACTGAGGGTAGACATCTGACGTGAACTGAATTGCCCCGTGTCGGTGATATCAAACGCATTTTCTAAAGCCTGTTGATCTGCCGGTTGCCAATCCGATAAGGCTGAATGGAAAGGGTAACGGGCCATTTTGACAAACTCCGCTACGCTAAAAGGTAACTGCCGGCCACTTGATTGCGGAACATAACTGATTAATTGGGCAAGTTGCTTTTGAGAATAAGCTGAAACCAGTTTGTTATTGAGAAGTAAGTTGCCCTCAGAGATGGGTAAGATGCCCATCAATAATTTGAGTAAGCTACTTTTGCCAGCGCCATTAGGCCCGACAATGCACAGGTAATCGCCTTTGTTTACCTCAAAACTGATGTTGTTGAGCAGTGTTTTGTTGCCGATAGATAATGATAAATCATGGCTTTGAATCAACAAACTCATGGCTGTTCAATCTCCCAATTAATCTCTGGGTGAATTAATTTTGCCATTTGCTCGAGCAAGAGAAAAATACGTGGCCCAGGTATGGTGGCATACCCTTGTTCGATAATATAAATTTTCTCATTTTTGACTGCATTCACTAGATCTAGGCTTCGCCACTGTTGTTTCACGCTTTCAAGATCATAGTCATGATCATCGGCTTCAGGAAAGATATCTAGAATAATATCGGGGTTGAGCTTCAATATGCCTTCTGCAGATAATGTCGGGACTTTTAAGCGTTTATCTTGATAGGCATTTTGGCCACCTGCGAGTGAAATGAGGTCATCATAAAAGTCATTTTTACCGGCAATATAAACTGAACTCATTTGGTTATCACCAATGCTATGCCCCATCGCCAGCATAACTTTGGGTTTAGCTAAGCCTTTTGTTTTGTTGTCTATACGATCAATTTTGTCTTGGATGATGTTTAATAACTGTGCTGCCTGAGCCTGATGGTTTGTACGTTCAGCTATTTGTTGAATACTGTGCTGTATACCTGCCAGCGTATTGTTGTCGACCACAAAAGTGGCGATATTAAGCTGATGTAGTTGCTCGACGATTTTTTGATGTTCCGCTAATAGGATAACTAAATCAGGTTGCAGACCAACAATAGCTTCAAGGTTAGGGTTAATAAAACCACCCACCTTCGGTAAGTCTTGTGTTGCGGCAGGATAATCACAATAGTCTGTGACTGCCACGATCTTTTTGCCAAGACCTAACGCAAATGCAGTTTCGGTAATGCTTGGCGCTAGCGTGATAATACGCTGAGGAGAGTCGTTTTGTTGTTTAGTGATATCGACAGCTGTTGAATCAGGCTTAAGAGCAATAACAGCAAAAATAATTATAAACAGTAATAATGGCCAAAACCGGCGCATTTTATATCCCTGAAGGTGCAAAAAGTTTCCATTATAATGCCAGTAAATGAAGATTATTGAGAATTCTATGAAAGAGATGTTACAAATCTTTGAACAAGCTGAACAGTTGTATACCTTGGCTGAAATTGATCAGGTGCTTGAACAATTAGCAAAGAAACTGACTCAGCAATATGCGGATGATAATCCAGTAATATTGTGTGTGATGAACGGATCCGTGATGACGACTGGGCATTTGTTACCCAAACTGGCTTTCCCTTTGGAACTCGATTATATCCATGCAACGCGTTATGGTGAAAAAACGGTGGGTGGTGACTTGGTTTGGCAGTCTGAACCGATGATTGATTTAGCTAATCGTACGGTGATTTTGATCGAAGATATTTATGATCAAGGTGTGACCTTGATGGCGTTACGAGCATTTTGTGAAAAGGCAGGTGCTAAAACAGTGGTTTGTTTGGCATTGGTCGAAAAGTTGCACGATAATAAAGTAGGACAAATACCAGAGTTTATTGGCATGACGGTGCCTGATCGTTATGTATTTGGTTTTGGTATGGACTATCAAGGTTATTGGCGCAATGCGCCTGGTATTTATGCGGTGGCGGGCTCATGAGTTTATTAGCAATTATTGGCGGTACCGGACTGAGCTCTTTAGATGGATTAGTCATCTCTGAAAAACGCGCTGTTAATACGCCATTTGGTGAACCTTCAAGTGAGTTATTGATTGGCGAGTTTCAAGATAAATCCGTTATATTTTTACCGAGGCACGGTCAGCAACATAGCATTCCACCCCATAAGATAAATTACCGCGCCAATATTTGGGCTTTAAAAGAGCAGGGCGTTGATAAAATTGTGGCTGTAGCTGCTGTGGGTGGTATACGAGCTGATATGGCACCGAGCGTGATTGCGGTTCCTGAGCAAATTATTGATTATACCTATGGGCGTGAGCATAGTTTTTTCAGTGAAGACTTTAGCTCTGATAAACATATCGATTTTACTTTCCCCTATGATGAAAGCTTGCGCCAACATATTTTGCAGGCAGCCAAACAGCAAGAGGTCGATGTAGTTCATGGCGGTACCTATGGTGCAGTGCAGGGACCTCGCTTAGAAACGGCCGCTGAAATTAAACGCATGGCACAGGATGGTTGCGCCATGGTTGGTATGACGGGTATGCCTGAAGCTAGTTTAGCTAGAGAACTCGATATTGCTTATGCAACCTGTGCCTTGAGTGCAAACTGGGCGGCAGGTTTAAGTGACAGTGAAATTACTATGACTGAGATTGAACAAACAGTCGCTAATGGTATAACGCGGATTAAAAAAATCTTATCGGCGCTTATTCCGTCACCGTAGCGGTGCCTTCACTAGGCAATGAGAATGTTTCTAAATGTTCAACGCCGACTAAGGCTGCTGCTGGTGTATCAATCGGCGTAAGTTGGATTAATGCACCTAGTTTAGGGTGATCAAAGAAATACAATTTTTTGCTGCGAATACGGCGTGATTCATTTAAATTTGGATTACGCGGTGCACTAATATCGATGCCTTCAGGTGAGGCATCAGACCAAGCGTTAACTAAACCGGCATTCTGCATCAGCCATAGGTCTAATTCGGCATGCAGATAGGTCGCTTTATAAAGTCGAATATTGCCATCAATCATTTCATTTTCGGATTGAACAGTAATTGCTTGAGCAAGCCGTTTTTCTAATACCGGTTGTTGCCAAGCTTGATGATAATGCACGCGATAGCGAGATGAACGATTTAATCGTTGTGCTGCAGCAACCAATGTTTCGTTCTCTGCAGGTTGGATTAGTGGCGTGGCCATATCGGTGGATAAAGGCGCAGGCTCTTGGAGCTCACTTTGAGGCCATTGCTCATCGGTGATGGTATTGAGCTGCTCAAATACAACGAGTTCGACGTGATACCACTGTTCGGCTTGTGTTTGAAAACTTAAAGCCAATAAGCCAATGCTAACAAGAGATTTAATGAATAAGTGTTGTTTGTGCATAGTGATCGTCGTTGTATTGATGAAGGGCTATTGTCTTATGACGACAGTTAAAAGTCCAAGTTTTATCTTGCGGTGACTTTTTACTGATATTATTTGCGTAATAAATTTGAGTTAACTACTTAGGAGAAAAGAAATGGAAGGTTTTTCAGCATTTGTCCTCGTCTTATTGGCATTAGCCATTGTCATCGTACTGATGGGAGTGAAGTCAGTACAACAGGGATACGAATTTACGGTGGAACGGTTTGGCCGTTACACCAAAACTTTGCGTCCGGGATTAAATTTAATTGTGCCTGTTATAGATACTATTGGTGGCAAAATTAATATGATGGAACAGGTCTTGGATGTAGAATCACAAGAAATCATTACTAAAGATAATGCCATGGTACGTGTTGATGGTGTGGTGTTTTTCCAAGTAGTGGATGCGGCCAAAGCGGCCTATGAAGTCAATAATTTACAGAATGCCATTTTGAACTTAACCATGACCAATATTCGAACGGTAATGGGCTCGATGGATTTAGATGAGTTGTTATCTAAACGTGATGAAATTAATGCACGTTTATTAGGAGTGGTTGATGATGCCACTACACCTTGGGGTGTGAAAGTCACCCGGATTGAAATCAAGGATATTGCCCCACCTGCAGATTTGGTTGAAGCCATGGGCCGCCAAATGAAAGCTGAACGGGAAAAACGTGCCAATATTTTAGAAGCAGAAGGTGAGAGACAATCAGAAATATTACGGGCCGAAGGTGAAAAACAAGCAGTGATGTTAGATGCAGAAGGGCGTCGTGAAGCGGCATTTCGAGATGCTGAAGCGCGAGAACGATTAGCCGAAGCAGAAGCTAGGGCAACCTTTGTGGTCTCGGAAGCGATTGCTAAAGGAAATATACACGCCATTAATTATTTTGTAGCCCAAAAATATGTTGAAGCGATTAAAGATATTGCTTCGGCAGAGAATAGCAAAGTCGTATTTATGCCGTTAGAAGCCAGCAGTGTAATAGGGTCATTAGGCGGGATTGCGGAACTTGCCAAAGATGCCTTTAAGAAAGGAGCGTAATGATGGAGTTGGCATTAGCAATTGATTTTTGGCATTGGTGGATCTTGGCTGTAGCCCTAGTCATTATTGAAATATTAGCGCCAACATTTTTTGCCTTATGGATGGCAATAGCCGCTTTTTTAACGGGAATGGCCTTGTTACTCGTACCGGAAATGCAATGGCAATATCAAGTATTGTTATTTGCAGTGATGTCGGTGCTTAGCATTGTGATGTGGCGCCGTTATTACACTAAGAACCCAATCGTGACGGATCAGCCTATGCTCAACCGACGCGGTGAGCAGTATATAGGTCGTGTTATTACCTTAAAACAGCCCATTGAAGATGGTCATGGCAAAGTCCAGGTGGATGACTCTACTTGGAAGATTGAAGGTAGTGATTGTCCTGCTGGTACGAAGGTGAAAATTATTAAAATCGACAATGTGGTATTTCAGGTGGAGATTGTTAAAGAATAAATGACAACAGTTGTTGATTTAATACGTCATGGAGAACCCATAGGCGGACATATTTACCGCGGTCAGTTAGATCACGCTTTAACAGATAACGGCTGGCAGCAGATGCGCGCTGCAGTAACAGAAACGGCTGGCTGGGAATATATCGTAACGTCGCCCTTAAGTCGGTGTGCAGAGTTTGCTAATGAACTTGCTCAGCAATTAAAAATTCCAGTGCAACCACAAGCTGATTTTATGGAAATTGCCTTTGGCGACTGGGAAGGAAAATCAGCACAGCAATTAGAATTGGAAAATAAGGCGGAGTTTTATGCTTTTTATGATGACCCGATAAATAATACCCCGCCTCAAGCAGAGTCATTATTAGCATTTGAACAACGGGTCTTATCGGCATGGAATGCCTTGTTGGCTCAATATCAGGATAAACATGTTTTGGTGGTAGGTCATGCGGGTATGATGCGTATGATCATCAGTCATGTGTTACAAATGCCTGTGGACGCGATGTATCGACTACATATCCCTCATGCAGGCATTAGCCGTATATCGGTCACCAGTGACGGCGCTAGAGCCTATCCTCAATTACTTTTCCATGCAGGATCATTATGACCGCATTTTTTAATACCGGTTTAACCCAGCAACAGTTTCTACAGCAGTATTGGCAAAAAAAGCCCTTATTGATTCGCCAAGCTTTTTCTGATTTTCAGTCACCGATTAGCCCTGATGATTTAGCAGGTTTGGCCTGCGAGCCTGAAATTGAATCTCGATTAATTGAAGAAAAAGGAGCATTAGGTCCATGGCAAGTGAGATCGGGCCCTTTAACAGAAGATGACTTTGCAAGGTTACCATCTACTCATTGGACTATGTTGGTACAGGATGTAGATAAACATTTACCTGAATTACAGAGCTTACTTGACCCCTTTCGATTTATTCCTGATTGGCGACGTGATGATCTGATGGTGAGTTATGCACCACAGCATGGCAGTGTAGGGCCTCATACAGATGGCTATGATGTGTTTTTGTTGCAAGCTATGGGAGAGCGACGTTGGCAGATTAATGATAAAGCGATGACTGACGCAGCCCTGATCGAAGGACTGGACGTGCAAATTTTACAAGAATTTCATCCAGACCAGAGCTGGGATTTACAGCCGGGTGATATGTTGTATTTGCCACCTCATATTGCACACCATGGTGTTGCTTTAAATGATTGTATGACCTTTTCATTTGGCTTTCGTGCACCCACAAAAGTGGATATGTTAGATGCGGTGATTAATGCAATGTTAGAACGCGACATGGGGCGAGCTCACTACCGTGACCCTAAACTTATCGCTGCTCAACATGCTCATGAGATTAGCCAATCAGCAGTAACAGAAATTAAGCAGCTATTACATGATGCAATTGATGAAGCCGATTCTGTTATCACTTCTGCTTTAGGCCGGTTAGTGACGGATACTAAAGCCAGCTTAGTTGATTTAGCAGAGCAAAGGGGCAGTGACTTAGCTACTGTAGAAGACATAGCGTTATTATTTGAACAAGATAATGTTCTTGAGAGAAACGTGTATTACCGCTTTGCGTGGACAGCCGATGACCACGCAGGTCAGTTGTTTTTTGCTGGCGAAGCATATGATTTAGATAATGTTGAACATTTAGCTATGTTGACGGAAAAAAATGTATTAACCCAAATAGAATGGCTGCAATTGAACCAAGATGAGCAATCAGTCGATTTGTTATGTCGTTTGATTAGCGAGGGTGGTTGGTTTTGGCAGTCAGTAGACTAAGTTCGTTTGCGGCGACGCGTTCTGACAAAAAGGGTTTTATGGCACTTCGGACACGGTGGTATACGGCTGGTTTTTTTAAAATGCAGCAAAGTGTCGCAGTCTTGACAAGCTAGAGTGCCAATACTGGTAATTTCACCGGTGTGATATTGCTGTGCACGTTTTGCTTGTTCGGCTAATTGCGCAAGTTCTAACCTTGTTTTATCGGCGACCTTAGCGAAGATGTCTAAGATTCGATCTTCGACCAGCTTTAAATCAAAGCTAAACCAACTTGAAAATTCCTTACCACTAGACTCAAGATGTTCGGCAGCATCATGAAGATCTCGGCGTAAATAATCACCTATTTTTTCAGCCTCTTCTGCAGAGATCTCTTTTAATTCAATTGCTTGCCGCTTGGCCTTGTCGATGTTTTTTTGTAATGCAGGCAATGCTTGTTGTTCTGCGCTATCAAGAAAATGTTCGACCCGCTGCATCATTTTGTCGTAGGCAGCAATGAGTTTTTGTTCGATGTTTTTCTCAGTCATCACATTACTCCTTTATCCATTAAGGTGTTTATTGTAAGTTAGCACACAATTAATCCTTGGAGGAAGTGATGTTGTTTTCGTCTCGTACAGTTTTTATTCTTGGTTTTTTATTTTGTTTATCAATGTTATCGGTTGCCGGTTACTTTCAGTTTGTAGAGCACTTTGAACCCTGTCCATTATGTATTTTGCAAAGAGTAGCGATACTAATTATTGGTTTGGTGTTTTTATTAGCCGCGATTCATGACTCGACAGTTGTTGGAGTTCGAGTTTATGGTGGGCTGATTACTTTATTTTCATTACTTGGCGGCAGTATTTCGGCTTGGCATGTGCGCTTACAAAATTTACCTGCTGATCAGGTCCCAAGTTGTGGTCCTGGGCTTAACTTCATGCTGGATAACTTTCCGTTATCAGAAGCTATCAGTATGGTATTACGTGGTTCGGGTGAGTGTGCCGAAGTGCTGTGGACATTTATAGGATTGAGTATTCCAGCATGGACCTTAATCGCCTTTGTCGCGTTATTGCTTGTTGGACTCACTCAACTATTTAAGAAAGCGAGCAACGAGCTTACTTGGATTTGATTTTACTGATAAATGAGCTCTGTAAGTTTATTGTTATCAGTTCATTCTGATAACGTAGCTTGACATACTGATGTGATATTTTTACTACTTCAGCTCCATTAACCTCATCGCCGACAAGCAGTTGTTGGCCATTGATAATGGCAATTTTTTGGTAAGGGTCAATAAGAGTGGTATTCAATATCCAAATAGGAGCGTTCGGGTTGTCGGGCACGATAACATCGGCACTGACGGAGTGTTTAGCTCTGAAATCTGCTGGCATAGTGGGATCCACGAGAGGCGTTTCAGCGCTACATACGTTCAAACAAAACAAGCTGAATAAGGTGGAATAAAGATAAGACATTTTATAATCCTATCCAATGTTGATCAGTGCTAACAGTATGGACTCGTAATGTGATTTCAGCATTGGGGTAATCTTTAACTATGTATTCAAGTCGGTCCCAGAATAAACCCCATGGGGAGTTTTCCAATTCTTCTAGGTAATGATGAAGTTGTAGATAATTTCCCCTGAGTTTTATGGTGGTAGCATGTTCATATAGGTGTGTTTGAGCTTCATTATCTTGCTTCTGTTTGTCTTCATTTTGGTTAAGCACAATGGTATAAACAGGTTCATTATTTAAGGATAATAGTTTTAAGCCTTGAGATCGTAATAATAGATTTCGGAGTAATTCAGTAATTTTTGTTGGAGAAACTAACTTACCGAGCTTTTCGTCTAGTTGCTGCTGACTGACTTTAAAGTCATGTTTGACATCGATGATCGCCTGTTTCGTTTCTTCATTAGGATCGGCATCATTATTTAGCTGTGCTTGTGCACGTGCAATTGCTACGGTTAATTCTTGCTGTTGTGTATTAACCCCTAAAAGTTCATTTCGTGCTTGTTGCTGACTTTGCTGGTGATCTTGATAAAAGGAAATATCCCATACCGAATAAATGACAGCAAAAAACACCAGGAGAAATAACAGTTTCTCACGTAAACTGAGCTTGTTGATGTAATCTAAAACTGCGTTTAGAGCTAAGTTCATTGCTTATTCTCTACGCTATTACTGGTATGGAGTTTGAAGTTGAAATAAGGGCTATCGTCAGGCTGTTGTAGCTGGAACACAGAAAAGTGCTTCCCTTGAAATTGCTCTGATTTAGCTAAATTATCGATATATTCCGGGATGAGCTGGGAGGTATATGCGCTGCCTTGTAATGCGATGAATTGGCCACTATTTAGTAATGAAAATTGAGTAAGCCAAAGATCATCGATATGTTGCTGGCTTAGTGCGGTCAGCATGGTAGAAAATCCATGTTGATTGCCGAACGTTTGGTTAGAGAGATGAGCTAACAAGATGTTTTTTGTTTTTAACTGAAGGCGAAAATCATTTAATTCAGCAACGAGTAATGGATTTATTTTTCGGGAATCAAGCTGCTGCTGCAGAGTATCTAGTTGTTGTTGCTGTTGTTGAAGCTGTTCAGTTTGAACGATAACCTTACTCGCTATCGAAGCTTGATTGCTGGCCATATAAATGCTTAAAAAAATAAAGATAATGACAGACAACAAAGCAAGTAGTAATACTTGGGGAGCGGGCAGAATAACCTGTTTGGGTTTAAATTGAGCTTGATATAAATTAACTTGTTGCATGATAGGTTTAATGTTCCGGCCTTAACGCGCCGCCAATTGCTGATAAACAGCGAGAGGGGAGCGAAATGGCATTATTGGGATCATTTTTTACTAAGCTATCTATATTAACTTCTTGTGTATTTATTCCCGTACGTTGTTGTATCAACTCAGCCAACTTGGCTGAAAATGGATGATTGGCTTGGATATACAATTGTTGTATCGGCGTCTGACGACTATGACTTTCGTAATAATCGAAGGTGCGCTGTAGCTCGAGTGCCAAGGAATCAACCACCATTAAGCCGGCATCATCAATATTGTCGTCTTCAAAGATATGTGCCAGCGTATTTAATCCAATGCTAGATGTACGGCTGAGATAGAGATCATTATCTAGATATAGACTAATGCGAGCATATTCTGACCACAAGTTTAATAGGGCAATAGCTTCTTTTTGTTCTGCTTGCTGACGTAGTAGATTTCTGGCTGAGAGTTCAGCGATATCGATCGTATTTAATGCAAAATTTGCTGCATGTAGTTGATCAACATACCGTTGAATAATCGATTTACGGCAGGCAATAACTTGAACAGATCGTTGTCCCGATGCCTGTCCGCCAGGCAGATTAATGAGATCAATGACCGCATCATCAATATGAAAATCAATAAGATCTTTGATACGCCAGCGTATTGCAGCACCTTGTTCTTGACTAGGTACATCCGGACTTTCAACTTGTAGTAGCTGATATTCATCAGGAGATAAAACAAGATTGCACGGATACTGATCAAGCCGATGTTGCTGTTTTAATTTTGCCAATAAAGATGGCTGTTCAGCATGGGTGCTAGGGTAAAACTCAGCGTGGAAAAGGGTGGGAAGCGCACTTTCATGAGAAATTATTGCTAATGCGATACCTTCTGATGAGAGTGTCAGCCCTGCTGTGAGTTTATGGTCTCTTTTTGTTTTCAGTGAAAACAACGCACCTGATCCTTAAGTTAAATGAAAGAGATTAAGTTATCTATTCTTTAGAATAGTTAACTCCTTTCTTAGCGAGCACGGTATGTGATACGCCCTTTTGACAAGTCATAAGGCGTTAACTGCACAGTCACTTTATCACCAGTTAATATTCGGATGTAATTTTTACGCATTTTTCCAGATATATGCGCAGTAACAACATGTCCGTTTTCTAATTCAACGCGGAAGGTGGTATTAGGCATCGTGTCGATAACCGTACCTTCAAATTCAATGTGTTCTTCTTTAGCCATAGAGCAACTACTATTATCCTAAGTAAAACAGCAATTTTGCCGTAAATTTGCTTATTATTCAAAGTTTTTTAAACTAGCGAGTGGTTGCCACTGTTGATCGACATAGGCTTCTAGAGATGAAAAATGCTGTTTATAGCTCATTTTACTGCAGTCTTTTATCCAGTAACCTAGATATAGCCAAGCTAGGCTATGTGTTTGCGCCAATTCTATTTGTTTTAAGATTGAAAATGTACCCAAACTTCGTTTTTCAAGAGCGGGGTCAAAAAATGTATAAAATGCTGATGCACCATTGGCAACAAAGTCAGTAACTGCGACAGCGATGAGTTGCTGCTCATCACGAATTTCAATAAATCGGGTATCACTCCATTTACTGGTCAGGAAGTTGGTATAACTTTCTTCAGTAGAATTATCCATGCCACCACCAGAATGCCGATGAGCTAAATATTTGCAATATAGCTGGTAATGTTCAGGATCAAACTCTGCGGGTTTCATTATCATAGTCAAATCATTATTTCGTTTTAAGCAGCGCCGTTGACTACGATTCGTTTTGAAAAATTGGGTATTGATTCGGACGGGAATGCATTGCTGGCATTCTTCACAAAAAGGCCTGTATGAAATATCACCACTACGTCTAAACCCATGCTGAATAAGATGATTATAAAGCTGGTTTGTCATGTCTTGATTGGGATCTGGATAGATATTACGGGCTTGTTGATCCTCAAGGTACGAACATTGATGTGGACTATCTTGGTAAAATTGAATGGTATTACTCATGGTATCTCAGGTAAGTCTTTATCTAACTGCCATGTTTGAAGCTCTTGACTCTGCGGGCAAAGCATATTGAGCTGGCTAATAAAATCATTTCGAGATATTTCTTGTGCACCTAAACGTGCTAAGTGTTCGGAATGTACTTGGCAATCTATTATTGGAAAGCCCCAGCGACTGAGTTGCTGGCATAAGGCTACCAGCGCGATTTTAGAGCTATCACGAACGGTGCTGAACATGGACTCACCAAAAAATGCATTGCCAATTGCAACTCCATATAGACCACCAATAAGCTCGTCTTGTTGCCAACACTCAATACTATGAGCAAAACCTTGTTGATGCAGTGTGGTGTATGCGCCAATCATTTGCGGATGTATCCAACTACTATTTTCTGGATCTAATGGCTGATTCGCTCGGGGTACTGAGCAAGCCAACATGACCTGATCAAAGGCACGATCCATAGAAATATGGATATCAGTTGTACGCAGTGTTTTTTTTAAACTTTTAGATATTTTGATTTGATCGGTAAATAACACCATTCGGGGGTCAGGGCTCCACCATAAAATGGGATCATTTTTATTAAACCACGGAAAAATACCATGACGATAGGCACTGAGCAGGCGATCAGTAGATAGATCCCCACCTGCAGCTAATAAGCCATCTTCAAAGGCTTGCTCGACCGGCGGGAAGCTATTGGTTGATGATGCCTCTAACCAGGTGATAGACATGGCTAATCATGTAGTTGAGAGCTGAGTTCTTTGGCCCAGTGAATAGCATCTAAATAAGCCCTCACTAGTACTTCAATAGGCAGTGGTGAAGCCTCAACCGCTGCCCAGTCACCTTTTTCATAATTTATTGCATCTTGTAAGGCGCGGCCTACTGCGCCAGTCCTGTTTAATAAAGCCTGATTAAGTTCATCAGATAAAGGTAGGCGCTCAATGATTAAGGCCAATGGCTTATCCATTAATGCATCAAGGGTCGAGAATAATCCCGCAGCAAAAAATGTTTCAGCTTGGCCTTTATAATATTTAGCTAGAAGCTCTGTCATTCTCGCTCGAGTCATTGCCACGATGCGTAATTCGTTGGGCTTATCATCTAGACCTGACAAACTTAATAAGCTGGCCCACGTTTTAATTTTATTTTGGCCCAACATCACGATGGCTTGTTTAATACTCTCAATCTCTTTTGGCAAACCAAAGAATGCAGAATTAATTAAACGCAATAATTTATAACTTAAGGTGACATCTTGATTAATAGTTTCAGCGAGATCGGCAGGGTCAACGTCTGGGTCTTGAAGTTTGACTAATAATTCGAGCAAGGTCTGTGATGATGGTGAAATCTTTTTGTTATTTTTTTCTGCTGGTTGAGTATAGAACTGACCTTGCACAAGATCGAGCTTTTGAGATTGGCAGAAAGTATACTCATCATGCGCATTAACATTGGTGGCACACATCACCTTGTGATGGCTACGCCATTCTGACAAATGCTCACTTAAATTCTGATGTTCAATATGAGCCATATCGATGAGTAAGGTGACACTGCCATCATCTTGTTCTTGCTCGGCATGACTGGCAAACTCAAGCGCAGATTTTTTCTCAGTGCTGGGTGCCTTGCCGGTAATATCAAGTGTGAATTTGATGCTAGATGCTGGCAGGTGACTGAGTGCCTCTTGCCATGATTCTGGTATAGATAACAGTACTTTTTGCTTATCGCAAATGGTTGGTAAGATCGTGGTTAGTTGCGCCATGAACGTAGGCACTTCGCTATCGTTCGACAGTGCCTCACCTGTTTTATCTAAAAAGCTTAGGTGGTAACCATCAACTTCAACATCAAGCCGTTCAGATACAATAAATAACGGCTGGCGATAAATGATGCCTGGGTATGTCTTCAATAATTCAAATGGAGCTGTGTCTTCCATAGTTCACTCATCTGCTTGTTTGAGGTTAGATCGATTCCCGACCTGAAAATGCATGGGATAGTGTACCACTATCAACATATTCTAATTCACCGCCAAGAGGTATGCCATGAGCAAGTCTGCTGACCGGTATGTCTCGTTGATGGGCAAGTTGACTAATAAAGTGGGCTGTAGCCTCACCTTCAACAGTTGGGTTAGTGGCGAGGATGACTTCTTGGATAGTATTTTGTTCAAATATATCAATAAGTTGAGGTATTCCTAAGGCATCAGGTCCAATACCATCGAGTGGTGAAAGATGACCTGATAAAACAAAATATTGCCCTTTGTAGTGGGTTGCTTGTTCGATTGCTAACACGTCGCTAGGCATTTCAACTATGCAAAGTTGATCGCCACGCCGTTGTTCATCACTACAGCGGTTACATAATTCCGTTTCGCTTAATATACGACAGCGTTGACAGTGATGAACCTGTTGTAATGCCTGACGGAGTGCATTTGCCAAACGTTCTCCACCATCACGGTTACGTTCGAGCAAATGAAATGTCATACGCTGTGCTGATTTTGGCCCGACACCAGGTAGGCAGCGTAAGGCATCAATCAGTTGCTCAATTTTAGGTCCTAAACTAGCCATGTGAAAATTAAAACGCTAGTTAAAAAGGCATTTTCATGCCAGGGGGCATCATGCCTGCCATGCGATCTTGTGATGTTTTTTCAACTTGGCGCACGGCATCATTAACTGCTGCGGCAATTAGATCTTCTAACATGTCTTTATCATCTTCCAATAAAGCCGCTTCGATCGAAACACGTTTTACATCGTGTTTGCCGGTCATAATGATTTTTACCATGCCACCACCAGCTTGGCCGGTGATTTCTACATTCGCTAATTCTTGTTGTGCTTTTTCCATGTTGGCCTGCATTTGCTGGGCCTGTTTCATTAGGTTGCCTATTCCACCTTTCATGGGAATTCCTCTTAATTAATCGATTGATTTTATCGAGCTTTCGATGACACGAGCATCAAAAACTTTTTTCATTGCATCAACGGCTGGATCATTATGGATAGACTCCGTCGCTTGCTGTTGTTTAATTGAAGCTTCTTCAGCACGTTCAGATGCCAAGGTTTGGCGATTATCTACGTTGCCAACACCCTGTTCAAATATTAATGATAGTTCATAGCCTAATTGTTTGCTTAATGCTGATTCTAGTCTTTCTTGTGCTTTAGGTGTAGCAAGATGAGCTAGCCCAGGTGCCAAGGAAAGATAAACCTGTTGATTTTCTGATTTAATAAAAGCACTATTATCAGCAAGTTGGCGAGCCAATGCCGCGAGTTTCAGCGTGGCTATAATTTGTGTCCAGTTAGTTGCCGAAATTTCATCGCCAGTGTTGCTAGCTGTTGAAATGTGTTCAACTTTTTCTTTTTCTGATGTCTGACGGGCAACATTTTGTGGCTGTGGCTGTGGCTGTGGCTGTGGCTGTGGAACAGGAGGAGTGTCAGTGATGGACTGAGCTTTAGCGGAAGTATTGTTGTCGGTAGACGCGCTAATATCGACTGTTTTATCTATGCTTTTTGGTTGAAAACTTAACATCCTTAACAAGGTCATCTCAAAGCCACTTTTTGGATCAGCGGCATAAGCAAGATCGCGTTTTCCATGTAAGGCAATTTGATAGAGTAACTGTATGGTTTCAGGACTAAATTGCTGAGCCAGCGATTTTACTTGTTCGAGGTTGTCTTCCTCGGTGCTTTCAAGATCTGGCACCACTTGTACGGTCGCAATGCGTTGAAATAAAGACAACAGCTCATTAAGAACAATAGTGAAGTCACGACCTTGCGCTGATAGTTGTTGGGATTGTTCGAGTAGACTTTTACCATCCTGTTTTAGCAAGGCCGTTACAATGTGGTGTAACTGTTGCTGTTCGATAGTGCCCAACATTTGATGCACGTGATCATTTTTAACTGAGCCACCGCCAAAGGAAATAGCTTGATCTAATAAACTTAACGCATCTCGCATGCTGCCATCAGCAGCACGAGCAAGCGCTAGTAAAGCATTAGCTTCAAACTCCGTCTCTTCTTGTTGCAGAATATGATTTAGATGACCCGAAATTTGAGTTAGATCTAAACGACGCAGATTAAACTGTAAACAGCGAGAAAGTATGGTGACGGGGAGCTTTTGCGGATCGGTCGTCGCAAATAAGAATTTAACATGCGGTGGCGGTTCTTCCAGTGTTTTGAGTAAGGCATTAAAACTACTGGTTGATAACATGTGTACTTCGTCAATTAAGTAGACTTTGTAACGTCCACGGCTTGGCGCATATTGCACGTTATCCAAGAGCTCGCGCGTATCATCGACTTTAGTACGCGAGGCGGCATCCACTTCAATTAAATCGACAAAACGGCCGGCATCGACTTCCTGACAACTTTGACATTCACCGCAGGGCGTTGAACTGACGCCTTGTTCGCAGTTTAAAGATTTAGCGAAAACACGGGCTAATGTGGTTTTACCCACGCCGCGGGTGCCGGCAAATAAAAAGGCATGGTGTAAACGGTTTTGATCTAGGCCGTTGATCAATGCGCGTAAGACATGTTGTTGACCAACAACTTCAGCAAATGTTTTAGGTCGCCATTTTCGGGCAAGAACCAAATAACTCATGTGATTACGTTATGCCTAATTCAAACGTTATAAGGGTGGCGAACCCATGCCAGCCGAATCTCGGCGCTCGAGTCCGAAGGCTCCGCTGCTCCCTTCCGGGTCTGACGGGCTGACCAACATATCGTCGCGAGGAGACCAGCATGGGCCACCATAGAAAGCGTAATTCTAAGTGTTTTTGACTTTTTCTGCTATGCCTTTGTAGCAACTAAAGTCGTTTTTAAGCTTGTATAGAACAAGAATTATATTTAGTCATTTTCACATTTATAGGTATGACAATGACTTAGCTTAAATTATTCAAAATATTGGCGGAGAGCAAGGGATTCGAACCCTTGATAGGGATAAACCTATACACACTTTCCAGGCGTGCGCCTTCAGCCGCTCGGCCAGCTCTCCTAAGGGGGCGAAAGAGTACCTTAGATTGCCTCTCCTGGCAATGTTGTTGCTTCGACAGATTCGACAGATTCCACAGATTCCACAGATTCCACAGATTCCACAGATTCCACAGATTCCACAGATTCCACAGATTCCACAGTTTCCACAGTTTCCACAGTTTCCGGTTTCGAATGTTGTGGTTTTCGTTCGCCCTGACGTGCGTAATAGGCGAGGCCTTTTAAGACGATATCTGGATAATGAGCAACTGATTGAGGCAACAGAGGGAGAATAGTTTCAGCATCACCACCCGTAATAATAAAACGGATACGGTTATTAAACTGTTGTTTAAGATCGTCGATAAGACGCTCTAGTGTTGCGGTAACACTATATAGCGTGCCCGACTGAACGGCGCTAAAGGTATTGGTTGCTAATGTTTTAAATTCACTGTCATCGAGCGTATCTTTAATTGCATCAGTCTTATTAGTTAATGTTTCTCGCATAAGGCTTAGGCCGGGCAAAATCATGCCGCCTTGATGTTCGCCATATTTGGTCACAATATCTAATGTGATTGCGGTACCGCAATCAATAACACAGGTCGCTAAACGGGCATGTTGTCTTGCTGCAATTAGTGCTAACCAACGATCAACACCTAATTTTTCTGGCTGTTGGTAAGCATTAGTCACGCCGAAACGTTTTTGTTCACTGGTGATAAATTTAGGATTAATATCCCATTTCTTGATGGTCCATTCTTCCAGCTGTTGCGCAATTTTATCTCCCGCAACATTTGCCACAAAGACTGCTTCAATATCGGTCAGATCTTTCCACTGTTTCGTTAACGAGGCTTTAATGCCTGTTTTTCCACGAGTAAAACTTTGACTTTCGTTTAAACCATTAGCATCGATACATGCCCATTTAATACGGCTGTTTCCAATATCAACGAGTAATTTCATGATGTAAATCTAATGCTAACGTGACTGTTAGATAGGGTTTCAATTTTGTTGTTACGCATATAACGTAGTTCACCTTGTTCATTGATACCGCAGGCCAGCGCGGTAAATTTACTACTTTCGCTAATTAGCGTGACAGTTTGATTATCAAGCGCATCATATTGAGGCCATAAAGGAATAAAATCGCTTAGTCCGCGATGTTGGAAAAGCTCTATTGTTTTGATCATATTTTGAATTATTTTTCCCGCCAGTTGATTGCGACAAGGTACGTCAGTACAAAGTTGTTGCAGACTGGTGGTTTTTTGATTTATTTGACTTTGTGTATTGGTCGGAAGCTTGAAATTAAGGCCGATCCCTACGACAGTATTCTGTTTTTTGCCGAAACGTGATTCTACTAGAATCCCAGCAAGCTTATGTCTTTTATGTAAAACATCATTGGGCCATTTTAGTTGTAAGCCATTGATTCCCTCAGATTTGAGGGTGTTTATCAAACTTATCCCGATTGCGATGCTCAATCCATTTTTGGCCATTTCAGCGGGGAAAGGCCAAAAAAGAGATAAATATAGATTGCCTGCTGGAGGGGAGTGCCATAGATCCCCTCTACGTCCTCTTCCTGCCGTTTGGCTTTCTGATAGACAGACGGCGGGGGTGGACTTGCCTTTGGCAAGGCGTTGCCATAATTCATCATTTGTCGAACTGACGGATGAATGAATCAAAATATCATCAAGCTTGCTAAGGCTATCTTTATCCATAGCTGACTGGATATCAGCTAAAGACAATAAGGGGAAGGTATTGGTAGTCAATGTACGTAGTGAGGTAAGAAATTACTTATTAGAAAGCTTAAGTCTATCAGGCGAGCGTTAGGCTGTGAAATCGAGGAAATTACCGGTTAGCTCGGGTGGGGTGAAGGTAGTATTATTACTTGATGTTTCATCATCGTTAGTTGTGGGCTCATCACTGTTTTGAAGTTGATTAATTTCAGCTCGAGCTTCGACAGCCATTTGCGCTGCTTTCGCGGCTATAGATTGATCGGCGGCTGAAGGTTGGGCGGGTGCTAGCGCTGCAGCACGAATTTGTTCAGCTTTTTTTAAGGTTGCTTTTGGGTCTCCACTGACTGCGGATGTGTCAATTTTAACTTCACCGCCAACGGCATACTGAACGCCATCAGGACCTCGTTGAAAACTGAAGGTGGCGCCGCCTTTCACGATACCAGCGCCAGCTGCCACATGTGCTGACTCATGTGCTCGCACAACACGATCGCGCGCTTTGAGTTTTTGAATTTGTTGTTGCTCTTGTTGAGAGCGTTGCGTGGTTTCTTCTTCACTGACTGTCGCAGCACTTACCCGTGTACCTGTCGTGGTAGTTAGCGGCGTCGATGAGACAGTGACTTCCATAGCTTACACTTTGATATCTAATATACTTCCAATCATTGCGTTATGGGCTTCAAGTACCTTTGTAGAAGCAAGTACCTGCTGTTCATCACTGATCATGTTGACCAATGGTGTTGTAACATCGGCACCTGATTCAATAACATCAGCACTAGCAATTTCAGCGGCATGTTTATTTAAACTTTGTAAGCCGGACTGTATACCATTTAACGCAGATTGAAATGCGGGAATTGTCGTCATTATTTGCTCCTAAAGCCACCTTGTACGACAGTTATAACAATGTTCTAGTATTAATTATGTGATTTTACTCGCATTTTTGCATTTAATCTCACAAAAATGATAGATGATGTAAAGCAGAGACTACTAAAAATAATTTCTAGCCAAGGGTATAAAATAAAGCCCTCAGCGCTATAAAGCTCACCCACACCATGACTGAAATAAAACAGCATTAAAAAGCTGTTCCATGCATGTGTGTAAGGTTTGTTATGTAGCATGCCGCGTAAAGGAAATAATAACGGGACCATCGCAATAATTAACATCGTTGCAGTCGGAAAGGTACTACTATGCGGTGCGATTAGAATCCAGCTTAATAAGGATGCCATTAAGGCAAAGTAGCTGAATAAAGCACCATGTTTAAACAAATGTGGACTCATGACGTTAATGCTCTTGCGGTAGTGGCAACGCGTTGACCTAATGCACTGCAAAGTTGTGTTTCAGTTTCACTAAGGGCTCGATCATTATTTCTGCCTGCGAGATGGCTGGCACCATAAGGTGTGCCACCATCTTGTGTGGTCATTAATGCTGATTCACTATAGGGTAAACCCATGATCATCATGCCATGATGCATTAGCGGTAACATCATGGACAGTAAGGTGCTTTCCTGACCACCATGTATGCTTCCTGTGGAGGTAAATAACGCAGCGGGTTTACCAATAAGGTTGCCCGAAAGCCAGATGTCACTGGTGTGATCAATGAAATATTTTAACGGGGCGGCCATATTACCAAAGCGAGTAGGGCTGCCCAAGACTAATCCAGCACAATTTTTTAGATCATCAGTACTCGCATAGAGATGGCCTTGAGCAGGAATGTTATCCTCCGTTGCTTCACAGACCGTAGAAATTGCCGGCACCGTTCTTATCTTTGCTGAACAACCTTCGACTTTTTCAACACCTCGAGCAACATGTTCCGCCATTTGTGAGACATGGCCCGATTGGCTGTAATACAGAACTAAAATTTCAGTCATGATCCACCCTTATAAAATATCTAACACAGATTCAGGCGGTCGACCTATCTTGGCTTTTCCATTGCTTATTACAATTGGCCGCTCTATCAGTTTAGGATTTCTGCACATGATATCGATAAGTTGTTCATTACTGAGTGACAGGTCTGCTAAATCGAGTTCTTTATAAAGCGCCTCGCCTTTGCGTAATAATGCGCGAGGTTCAATATTGAGCATAGTGATAATGTCATTAAGTTGGGGAACGGTTGGCGGTATTTTTAAATATTCAATTATTTCCGGTTGAATGTTTTGTTGTTCTAGTAAGGCTAAAGTTTGGCGTGATTTACTGCAACGCGGGTTATGAAAGATACTGATTTCGCTCATTGCGATGACTCCAATAATTTTTCTAAATTTGATAAATGAATTTCGCTTGGGCGAATGCTTTCCCAATGGCCGCAACTAGGACATTGCCAGTGCATGGTTTTACCTGAGAAACCACAATTGTGGCAGCTATAGCGGTCACCTTTCTGTACGAGTGTATTAGTGATGTTTTTAATCAAGGGAACCAGTGTTTGACTAGAATTTTGACCCAGCATGAGCAATTTATGTAAGCCCTCTATCGATGGGTATCGGTGCAGCTGTTGATAAAGAAAGTCTTGTGCCGCTTGCCGGCCATATTGTTCAGTGATAATTTGTGAAAGCATTAGCCGGGCACTCGTCATATGCGGATGACGTTCGAGTAATTGTTCAAGCCAACTCTTGAAGGCGCTAAGATTATCTATTTGTTGATAACAATTTAATAGTTTAGGCAAAGCCTCGGGAATGTAATGATGATTTTGTCGTTCAATACGTTGTAATGTTTTGAGTGCTTTTGCAAAATTTCCTGCTGCAATAGATAGATTAGCGTCGAGTAAGCTGGCTCGGACACAATTCGGATCATAGGCGTGTGCTTGTTTCAATATCTGGGCGATGGACGAGGGATTACTCTCAAACTTTTGTTCTGCTAATTCACAGTAGAATTGGGCGATTAAAATGCCAATATCGTTATTTTTATTAGGCTGTAAACGTTTGGCCATTTCAATGGCTTTATCCCAATGTTTTTCTTGTTGGTATATACGTAATAATTGTTTAATTGCTTGTTCTGGTGGTGAAGACTGTTGTAGTAATTCAAGAAAAAGTTGTTCAGCACGATCGAGTACTCCGGCATTCATATAATCCAATCCCAACTCTACTAATGCTTGTGTGCGTTGACTGCTGTTTAGTGTTGGCCGTGCAATGAGGTTTTGATGAATACGAATGGCACGATCAGTTTCACCTCGACGGCGAAACAGGTTGGCCAGCGCTAAATGAGTTTCAACGGTTTCACTATTCACTTCTAATAAACGAATAAAGACATCGATCGCTTTATCGGGTTGCTCGTTAAGTAAGTAGTTCAAACCCTTAAAATATTCTGGCGTTAACTTGAGATCTTGGGGGCGATATTTCTTTTTGTAATGTGCGCGCGCAGCCAACCAACCGGACAGGGCGGCGATTGGAAGAAGAAAAAATAACCACTCAAGCATGGAGAGCTATCCTAGAGTGAATCTTTGACAGGGAGAATTCGCAGACTATTGATTTCTTGCTCTGAGAGGGCCAGTTTTTTGTTTAAGCGACGATTCTCATACCGTAGTCGCAAGGAACTTAAAAATAAAGCGGAAGCACTTAATATGGAGCCTAAAATAATGGCTAAGACAATAAGCACGGACAGGGGAAGTGTCATTGAGCCTAGGTAAAAATTAATCGCAACAGGTGTTGTATTAATGGCTGAAAACCCAGCGCCAAGGATAAAAACAAATATAAAAATAGCAATGGTGATGATTCGACTCATGATTCACAATCCGTAGTTTAACTTTGATAGCTGAGAAATTATGTCACAGTAGAAATAATCATACCTTAAAAATGATCCTTTCCCAGTTTCATCATAAATGATGTAAAATTGACGGTTATTAGCTGGCTTATTACCGGTGTGAAATTATGTTTTGGAGAAATGGTCATGACCTTTGTTGTCACAGAAAATTGTATTAAATGCAAATATACGGATTGTGTAGATGTTTGCCCTGTGGATTGTTTTCACGAAGGCCCAAATTTTCTTGTTATTGATCCTGATGAGTGTATTGATTGCACGTTGTGTGAACCAGAATGCCCTGCTGAAGCCATTTTCTCTGAAGATGATTTACCGGATGAACAAATGGAGTTTGTTCAGATAAATGAAGAACTTTCTCGTGTTTGGCCTGTATTAGCAGAGAAAAAAGATGAGTTACCTGATGCTGAAGACTGGGATGGTAAGACTGGTAAAACCCCTTTACTTGAACGTTAAACTCAGCTGGCAGAAATAAAAACGCCCGCATAAAGCGGGCTTTTTTTATGTTGGTCAAAAATAAAGAGTGTTAAGCCATAAATGTTTTTAATTTTTTCATGGCATTATTTTCAATTTGGCGAATACGTTCTGCTGATACGTGGTATTGATCCGCAAGATTATGCAAGGTAGCTTTTTTGTCATCATTCAACCAACGTTGGCTGACAATGTCGCGGCTACGCTCATCCAAATTCGCTAGCGCATTGCTTAGTTTTTGATGCTGATGATTAGAAAAATCATCGTGCTCTAACAGGAGTGATGGATCAGAGTTCTCCGGTCCTGATATATAAGCCGAAGGTGAGAAGTGATTGTCGTCGTCATCCACATCAGTGGGTAAATCAAATGATGTGTCTGGTTGTGCAAGTCGGCGTTCCATATCAAGCACATTACCAGGGGTTACCCCCAAGTCTTCAGCTACCGCTTCTACTTCTTCCTGATTTAACCAACCCAAGCGTTTTTTAGCACTGCGAAGGTTAAAGAACAACTTACGCTGGGCTTTGGTCGTTGCAATTTTAACGATGCGCCAGTTTCGAATAACATATTCATGAATTTCAGCGCGGATCCAATGAACGGCAAACGATACTAAGCGCACCCCTTTTTCAGGATCAAAGCGTTTTACCGCTTTCATTAATCCGATATTGCCTTCTTGAATTAAGTCGGCAACAGGCAGACCATAACCGCTATAGCCTTTGGCAATGCGAGCAACAAAGCGTAGGTGTGATAATACCAAGCGCTGAGCGGCTTCTAGATCACCATCTTGTTGTAAGCGTGTTGCTAATTCGTATTCTTCTTCGGCTGTTAATACGGGCGTTTTATGTACTAGGCTCGTATAAGAACTGAGATTACTAATTGGTGCTAACGCTAATTCATATTGGGCTACAGGTGCTGTCATTGTATGGCCTCCCTAAAAATATTGCCGTAATAATAACATTAACTTAAATAAGTCAACACTAAGATTGCTATTTCAGGAAAAAGTTCCTTTCAATACTTCATCGAGGCTCAATGGCACTTAGGTGACGACCGACTGCTAACCAAGCACCAAGTACACCTAACGTCATACCTGAAAGTGGTAATACGATGAACATCTGGCCAGTTAACCATTGCAAGGAGAACGGACTATTATATAAAAGTGATAATTCGTTGATAGGACCACTTAATAAACTTAAGGTAAATAATAAGGTTAACCATGCGACTATGCCGCCAAGTGTGCCATACCAAAAACCGGTATAGAGGAAAGGCCTGCGCACAAAGGCATTGGTCCCCCCCACTAGTTTTGTTACTTTAATTTCAGCTTGGCGGTTTAAGATTGCTAGCCGGATTGTATTGCCTATCACTAGCAATACACTTAAAGACAGCAAAATCGCCAGAAGACTGATTCCCCGTTGGCCGGTTTTGCTCATACTGCGTAGGCGTTGTAACCATTCCATATCAAGCTGTGCTTGTTCTACTTCAGGCAGGATTTCCAAACGAGCTAATAAACTACCTACTGCATCTGGGCGTAGACTATTTTTACTTGGATTGACCATGACAAGGGCTGGTAGGGGATTACTCGGTAATGTATTAAGTAAGTCACCTAAACCTGATAGCTGGCGGAATTCTTCTAATGACTGGTTGGCTGTTTGATATTCCACGGCAGCAATGTCTGGCCAAGCTCGTAACGTGTCGGTAAATTGTTTGGCTTGTTGATCAGTAAAGTCTGCTTGCATAAATAAGGATATTTGACTGGCATCGTCCCATTGATTACTCACCTGATTGAGGTTTTGTAATAAAACATACAAACCCGCTGGCATCGCCAAAGCAATGCCGATAACAAATACAGTCATTGAGCTCGCAAGTGGCTGCCGCCACAGCTGTCCTAGGCTGAACAACATGACTTGCATATGACGCAAGGCATAATTTTTTAAATTGAACTCCAGAAATCTCATGCGGTTTCCTGCTGAGCTAATCGACCTTTCTGCAGAATGACTTGGCGATAAGGTAAGGTTTTGATTAATTCGTGATCATGGGTGGCAACAAATACGGTTACACCCACTTGATTGAACTGTTCAAATAACTGCATGATATCCCGTGATAATTCGGGGTCTAAATTACCAGTAGGTTCATCGGCAAGTAAAATCGGCGGGCGGTTTACCACGGCTCGTGCTATACCAACACGTTGTTGTTCTCCACCAGATAAGGCAATAGGTAGATTACGTTCTTTACCTAATAAGCCGACCTTATCAAGTGAAGCTCGAACTCGACGACCAATTTCACGATGATTTTCGCCGGCAATAACTAAGGGTAACGCCACATTATCAAACACAGTACGATCATGAAGTAGGTAATGGTCTTGAAATACCAAACCGATCTGACGGCGATAATAGGGGATTTTACGTTGTGGCAGATGACTGAGGTTTTGATTGTTAATCAGGACTTGCCCGTGTGAACTACGCTCAATTAAAGCAATTAACTTGAGTAAGGTACTTTTACCGGCGCCAGAATGCCCCGTCAAAAAAGCCATTTCACCTTTGTCTATATTAAAACTCAAGCCTGATAAGGCTTCATGCTGGTTTTGGTAGCGTTTATAAACATCGGTGAACTGAATCATTGTTTAATCTTCTCGGTCTAACAAAGCGTCAACAAAGTCTTCGGCTTCAAAGCATCGAAGATCATCAATTTTTTCACCAACGCCGATATAGCGAATAGGTAAACCCATTTTTTTAGCAATGGCAAAGATAATCCCACCTTTAGCGGTGCCATCAAGTTTGGTTAAGGTCAGCCCAGTTATGCCGACAGTGTCATTAAATTGCACCGCCTGAGATAGGGCATTTTGCCCTGTTCCAGCATCAAGCACTAACATGATTTCATGTGGGGCATTGATATCAAGCTTTTTCATCACGCGTTTTACTTTCTTTAACTCTTCCATTAAGTTGGATTGAGTATGAAGGCGGCCAGCTGTATCAGCGATTAAGATATCTATATTGCGAGCCTTAGCCGCTTGCAAACCATCAAAAATAACGGAGGCAGAATCGGCGCCATTATGTTGGGCGGTAACATGAATGTCATTGCGTTGCCCCCAAACTTGAAGTTGCTCTACTGCTGCAGCTCGGAAGGTATCACCTGCTGCTAACATGACTGATTTTCCTTGGTCTTGGAACTGTTTAGCCATTTTACCGATGGTGGTTGTTTTGCCAACACCATTAATGCCCACCATTAGTATAACAAAGGGCCCATCTTGTTCGGGAATAACTAAAGGCTGGCAACTGGGTTGTAATAGCGAGACCATGTCATCACGTAAGGCATCGAATAAGGCTTCGGCATCACCTAACTGTTTGCGTGCAATACGCTGTGTTAAGTCGCTAATAATGGTCTGAGTTGCTTCTACACCAAGATCTGCAGTCAAGAGCTGCATTTCAAGCTCTTCTAACAGATCATCATCGATCGTTTTTTTACCTAAAACGAGCGAGGCAAAACCTTCGGTCAGTTTGGTACTCGATCTACTTAAACCTTGTTTTAACCTACCAAACAGGCTGGTTTTTTCTATTTTTTGTTCTACTGTATTTTCAGTAGATAATTCTGGGTGACTTTCTGGCAACTGTTCTGTATGTTGCTCATTTTGCTGCGGGCTTTCGGTGTCGGTTTTAGATTTTTTTTTCAAGAAACTAAACATAGTCTTCGCTTGTCATTAAACTTCAACGATAAATATTATCATGTCATGGATATAGATGATGCATATGCTTAACAAAATTAAAAAGAGTGTCTGGTGGTTATTAGTGCCAAGTTTGGCATTAGTATGGTGGTTATTTTCAGCTCCTGCCGTAAATAGCGAGACAGACACTATTGCCAGTTCGGAGACCGGTGTAGCCAATGTCAGCGAGTATCAGCTAGATAACGGCTTAAAGTTGATTGTAAAAGAAGATCATCGAGCACCTGTTGTCGTATCACAGGTTTGGTACAAGGTTGGCTCTAGTTATGAATATAACGGCATCACGGGTATTTCACATCAGTTAGAACATATGATGTTTAAAGGTACGGAAAATCTGGGGCCTAATGAGTTTTCTCAAATAATTGCCGCTAACGGTGGCCGAGAGAATGCGTTTACCGGTCGTGATTACACCGCATATTTTCAGACCTTGGAAAAAGATCGTTTAGAAGTGAGCTTTCGTTTGGAAGCTGAACGCATGCGCAACTTGAAAATCGATCCAGCAGAAGTATTAAAAGAACGTGATGTGGTTTCTGAGGAGCGCCGCATGCGAACCGATGACAACCCCAAGTCGTTATTACGCGAAGCGTTTAACTCAACTGCATTTGTGAACAGCCCATACCATCATCCTGTTATTGGTTGGATGAGTGATATTCAAAATTATTCACTTGAAGATCTAAACCTTTGGTATCAAAAGTGGTATGCCCCGAATAACGCCACAATCGTCGTGGTGGGAGATGTTGAACCTGACGCTGTTTATGCTTTGGCTAAGCAATATTTTTCTCCTTTAAAACCTGAAGTTACAGCAATCTTAAAACCACAATTAGAAATACCACAAAAAGGAACACGCTCAATTCAAGTAAAAGCGCCTGCGGAGTTACCTTACGTGATGATGGGCTGGAAAGTCCCTGTAGTGAAAACAGCTGATATGGCTTGGGAACCTTATGCATTAGAAGTGTTAGCCGGCATTCTAGACGGTGGAGCTAGTGCAAGGTTTGCTCGCGAACTAGTGCGTGGACAAGAAATAGCTGCAGGTGTTGGAGCTGGTTATGGCATGTTTTCACGTTTGGATGATGTTTTTACTATTGCCGGCACACCTTCACAAGGCAACACTGTGGCTGAATTGAAAGATGCAATTAGAATTCAACTTGAGCTGCTGAAAAATGAAACTGTGACGAGTGAAGAGTTAGCGCGAGTAAAAGCTCAAGTGGTTGCAAATGATGTCTATGAAAAAGACAGTGTGTTTTATCAAGCATTGCAGATTGGGATGTTAGACACGATTGGTGTTGACTGGAAACTATCTGATGCCTATGTCGATAACGTTAATAAAGTAACGGCTGAGCAAGTGATGAGCGTCGCGAAGAAGTATTTTATTGATGATGGATTGACTGAAGCTGAGTTAGTACCGATAAGAGTAAACGAACAAACAATGGAAAAAGCGACAGGAGAGTCACATGATTCATAAAATCACACTATTTGTAGCTTCATTGTTATTTACAGCTACAATTTTCGCATCGCCACAAATTCAGCATTGGGAAACGTCAAATGGTGCGCGAGTTTATTTTGTTGCGGCACCTGAATTACCGATGCTTGATATCAGTGTTGTTTTTGATGGTGGCGCGGCACGTGATGGGGCATTGCCTGGCACAGCATTGTTAACAAGTGCAATTTTAAATGAAGGTGCTGGTGATTTAGATACAGATCAAATTGCAGCAAAATTTGCAGGTATTGGTGCCAAGTTTGGCGCGAGTGCTGAGCGTGACATGGCATTAGTAAGCTTAAGAACGTTAACTGCTGAACCTGTATTAGAGACAGCGTTGGCAACATTCACGACCGTGTTAACGGAGCCGACATTCCCACAAGACTCATTTGAGCGATTGAAGAAACAAGTATTAATTGGCTTACTAGCTGAGAAACAATCACCGGCCGCATTGGCTAGTCGTGCATTTTATAAAAACTTATTTAATGAGCATCCGTATTCAACGATGCCATCAGGTGAGGAGTCATCAGTAACAAATATAACGCTTGATGATCTCAAAGCGTTTTATCAGCAATATTACGTGACAAAAAATGCCGTAATCGTCTTGGTAGGTGATATTGAGGTGGACAAGGCTAAGGCGATTGCTGAGCAGGCGGTTGCTGGTCTAAATGAAGGTGAAGCTGCTAAAGAAATTAAGCCTGTCATGGTATTAGAAAAAGCAGTAACGAAGAAAATTGAACATCCGTCGTCACAAACTCATATTTTGATGGGGCAACCGGGGATTAATCGTACCGATCCAGATTATTTTGCTCTGTATGTTGGCAATCATATTCTGGGTGGTAGTGGTTTAGTTTCAATTTTGAGTAACGAAATTCGTGAAAAACGAGGTCTTTCATACAGTGTATACAGCTATTTCAGACCTATGCGTCAATTAGGCCCCTATCAATTTGGTTTGCAAACACGGAATGAGCAGGCAGCTGAAGCCTTAGAAGTGATGCGAAATACCTTGATAGACTTTATTAAAGATGGACCGACGGAAGATGAATTAAACGCCGCTAAGCAGAATATTACCGGTGGTTTTGCCTTACGTGTTGATAGCAATAGTAAAATTGCAAACTATCTGGCTATGATTGGTTTTTATGATTTGCCCTTGGATTATTTAGATACCTTTAAAGACGAAGTAAACTCAATTACTACGATGCAAATTAAAGAGGCTTTTGCTCGACGGATTCAACCAGAAAAAATGTTAACGGTGATGGTAGGTGGCGAAGCACAATAAAACAAATCAGCAGCTAGGAACGATACGTATCATTGCGGGAAAATGGCGTGGACGTAAAATTAATTTTCCTAATGTGCAAGGATTAAGACCAACCCCAGATAGAGTGCGCGAGACCGTATTCAATTGGTTGCAACCGGTGGTGGGGGACGCACGTTGCTTAGATCTATTTGCGGGTAGTGGAGCTTTAGGATTGGAAGCTGCTTCTCGCGGCGCGGCGCATGTTGAGCTGGTAGAACTGGACAGCTCAGCAATCAAATCATTACAGCAAAATTGTCAGCTTTTATCGGCTGAGAACTGTCAGGTGATTAAATCTACTGCACAAGATTTTCTGACCGCGAATACACAACGCTATGATCTCGTCTTTATTGATCCACCCTATCAGGCTGATATGTGGTCAAACATTGCTGATTTACTAGTGAAACATGATGGCTTGGTAGACAATGCGCGGATATATTTAGAATGTCCGAAGAAACAGGACTTGCCTAGTTTGCCTCCACAATGGCGATTATTAAAAGAGAAAGTGGCGGGTGATGTACGATATTGTTTATTTATCAATGAGCAGGGAGAGAGTGAGTGATAACCACGGCAATTTATCCGGGTACTTTTGACCCGATTACTAATGGTCATGTCGACCTTGTAATTCGTGCGAGTAAGCTGTTTGACAAGGTCATCGTTGCCATTGCGATTAATCCAGGAAAAACACCGGCATTTAGTTTGCAGGAGCGGGTTGATTTTGCCGAGCAAACGTTAACCGGCATGACGAATGTGGAAGTCTGTGGTTTTGAGGGTTTACTTGTTGAGGTGGCCAAACAAAAAAACGCCAATGTCATCATCCGTGGTTTACGCGCGGTTTCAGATTTTGAGCATGAATTTCAGCTGGCCAGCATGAATCGGAAAATGGAACCCGATGTGGAAACTTTATTTTTAACGCCCGCAGAACAATTTAGTTATATCTCATCAAGTTTAGTGCGGGAAATTGCTGCTTTAGGCGGAGATGTTTCTGAGTTTGTGGCCCCTTGTGTTGTTACTGAGTTAAAAGCCAAATTGCTCAACAGCAGTAATAAGGGCTAAGATCTTAGATATATAGTTTGAGTTGGAGTAAGAAATGTCGTTATTTATAACGGACGAATGTATTAACTGTGATGTCTGTGAACCTGAGTGTCCAAATAGTGCGATCACTCAGGGAGAAGAGATTTATGAAATAGCCCCTGAGTTATGTACCGAATGTGTTGGCCATTTTGATGAGCCGCAGTGTGTCGAAGTATGTCCAGTAGATTGTATTCCGAAAGATCCTGATAAAGTTGAAACTCAGGAAGAACTGCATACTAAGTATGAATCCTTAATGGCTGCTGGTGGCTAATAAAAATTAGTTATGCAGCCGTAAATGTGTAAGCAGCGCTTAGTGTTTTGATTGAGACCACGCTGTATCAGTCAAACTAATCAACCTACGATCTATAAGCCGTTTTGACTAAGTGCAGGCACCTTACCTACTGTCATCGTGCAGCTAAGCCCTTTAGTTCCAAAATTCTATTTTTTGTCTCTTCATAAATGGCAGCTTCAGAAATAAATAGCTTTAAACCGCGATTCTCAAACATGATTTTGTGCCCAATCTGGCAAATAAGCTAAACGGGGTATAACATAGCCTTAAGAGTAAAAAGTTTGCTAGGCCTGTTAAAGAACAGGCCGATCATAGGGTTAGATTTGTAAGTATGGCTCACTAAGCAGTTTCATAAACGGGTTAGGAAGAGCGAGCATGCAAGAACGGCGCAGCTTTTATTTATTAATTGCAATCATGGGTGTAGTTGCCTTGGTAACTATGTTCGTCACTAATATGATTTTGTATCAGGTTGCGTTTAATGAAAAAGAACAGAGCCTAGTACAAACTGCCCAGAGTCAGGCAAGACTTATCGAAGCAATGGCTCGATACAATCGACAAACCAACCGCGTTGATTGGGAAACACCAGTAGGAGAGCGCGGTCCTACATCGTTACTGTCAAAACGAGCCGCCGCCGATACCATCTCTCAATTAAAAGATGCCCATCAACATTTCCCCGGTTTTGGTGAAACCGGCGAGTTTGTCTTAGCGGGCATAGAGAATGAGAATATCGTTTTTCTCCTTCGTCATCGCTACGATGTCAGCGAAGAACCCGACCCCATACCTTTATATTCAGAATATGCTGAACCTACACGTCGTGCGTTATTGGCTCAATCTGGCGTCATGGTTGGCAAAGATTATCGTGGCGTGCAAGTACTTGCGGCCTATGAGCCTGTTGACGTACTCAATTTTGGCATCGTTGCTAAAGTAGATATGAATGAAATTAGGGCTCCTTTTATTAAGGGTGCTATTTATACCTTTTTTATTTCCATGGCCATGATTCTATTTGGCTCAGTATTGTTCCGCAGAATAACCAATCCGATTATTAATCGCATTCGAGAAAGTGAACATCGTTACCGTTCTTTGGTTGAAGAAATAAACGAGTGGGTGTGGGCCGTCAATAAAGAGGGGGTTATTACTTACAGTAGCCCCTATGCAAAGGGATTGTTAGGCTATGACGACCAACAGGTTCTCGGTAGAAAACTGATTGATCTAGTCGATAAGCAGTCAAAAGATAATTTGCCCAGAGGTTTTCAAGGTCACCCAACGCACATACATGCGGTGAATAATATTGAGTTACTCGTCAATAAGAGCGACGGGCAGTCAATTGTAATGGAGTTAAGTGCGGTACCTGTTTTTTTGCAGGGACGTACTTTTAGCGGTTATCGGGGCGTGGCTCGTGATATTAGTGAGCGCAAACAAGCAGAACAGTTACGTAATGATTATCAACACAAATTAGAACAAGATGTAGCAGAGCGAACTGCGGAGTTACACGAAATTAATGAGGAGTTAAAAAACTTCACATATATTGTTTCACATGATTTACGTTCACCACTGGTCAGCATTGTTGGTTTTTCGAATGAAGTGAAATTCGATGTTGAATCATTGTTAGCGGAGCTGGATATTCAGTCTCTCTCTGATATTACTAGTGAGCGCTTAGAGTCGACGATCCCAGAATCATTGGGTTACATCAATAAAGCAGCGGAGAAAATGGAAGGACTGATCACTAATATTCTAGAATTATCAAGGCTAGGTCAACGTAGTTTAGAGCTTGAATTAGTGAACAGTGCAGAAATTGTAGATAAAAATATCAAAGCCTTGGCTTATCAGCTTGATAAAGTGGAGCTAACGATAAAAGAATTGCCCGAGTTGAACACCGATGAATTAGCCTTAGAACAGATCTTTGGTAATTTATTGGGCAATGCGGTGAAGTTTCTCCAACCAGATCGACAAGGTGAAATTTCAGTCTGGGCAGAGCGCGATCAATATTGCTGGCATTTTTTTATTAAAGATAATGGCCGAGGCATTGCGGAAGAGGATATTGAACATATATTTGAAATATTCCGTCGTGTTGGGGCTCGAAATGTAGCTGGTGAGGGGATGGGCTTAACTTATGTTCAGACCTTGGTCAGACGCTTAGGGGGGCGAATTCAATGCACTTCGACCTTGGACAAAGGCGCTACCTTCAGCTTTAGCATACCGATTATCTCGACTGAGTCACAACGTATGATTTAAACATAATTTCAATTCTCCAATAGTTTAAATGCAGGAAGATAAGTTATGAGCATGAAATTCAATACAATTATTTTGGTAGATGATGAACCTGCACATGCCACTTTGGTGGAACGAAACTTAAGGCGTGAGGGTTTTAATAAAGACATCGTTAAGCTGGAACGCGGTCAAGAAGTATTAGACTTGATTTTTGGTCTTGGTGACTATGAACACCGCACCTCCCCTGACTTTCCACTTATATTGTTGGATTTGAATATGCCTGGAAAAAGTGGCATGGACGTGCTTAAAGAAATCAAAAGTAATGTGGAAACCAGCCATATCCCAATTATTGTTTTAACTACCTCAGATGATCCGGCAGAAATTGAACAATGTTATCAGCTAGGTTGTAATGCCTACATTATTAAACCGGTCATGCCGGATGAGTTTAGAGAAAAAATGGGGGAGTTAGGTAAGTTCTTAAATCTTACGAGCATGCCATCTTGCTCAACCATAGTACAAGTTGATGCCAAGCTTGATGATAAGGAGGGTGATGTGTGAGCACTCTCGCGAAAATTTTATACATCGAAGATGATGTATCGCTATCACAGCTAGCTAAGCGAAGACTTGAACGGCATGATTATGAGGTGGAACTTGCCTTAGATGGTCATCGCGGAATCGAAATGATCCAGAGCACTCACTTTGATGTATTGATTGTCGATTATCACTTGCCAGAGCTCAGTGGCATACAAGTACTAGAGCGTTTAGCTGAACTTGATATCTCAATTCCAGCCATTATGGTGTCGGGAGGCGATGATATAAGTGTAGCTGTTAATGCAATGAAACTGGGGTGTTTTGATTATATTATCAAAGATGTTGGTAGCAGTTATCTAGAGTTGTTACCCGTGCATTTGGCGACGGTGATGTCTCGTCGGCAACTGGAATTAAAACAGCAAGAAGTTGAAGTAGAGAAAAATAGAATTCAGCAGCGTTTGGTTCAAGCACAACACCTTGCCCACTTAGGTAACTGGGAGTGGCATGTTGGCAGTAGAACTGCATGGTGGTCAGATGAAGAATATCGAATTTTTGGCGTTGATCAAGAAAACTTTGACACCACATTGAAGCACTATGAATCGCTGGTTCATACCGATGATGCAGCCTTGGTAGAACGTATGGTGACACGTTGTTTTGATGAGGGTGAGTGTGAGACCTTTGAATATCGAATTGTAAGACCAAGTGGCGAAACGCGTTGGTTGTATACCAAGATTGAATCAGAGAGTGATGTTGATGGTAAGTTACTTAGATGTTTTGGCATAACCCAAGACATAACAGAAAGAAAACAATCAGATAAGCAATTGCAACTGGCACAGCAGGTATTTGTTAATACAACCGAAGCTATTTTGGTTACCGATGCAAACGCTATCATCGTTTCAGTAAATCCTGCATTTACTGAGATTACTGGATTTTCTGAGCAAGAGGCTTTGGGACAATCGCCTAATATATTGAAGTCGGGCAAACATGATGATGAATTTTATAAAATCATGTGGGATACATTGGAGACTAAAAAACAGTGGGCAGGAGAGATTTGGAATCGTAAAAAAAATGGAGAGTTATTTCCTGAGTGGTTGGCGATTTCAGCGATCAGTGATGATAACGGTGATATCGAGCAATATGTATCCATATTTAGTGATATTACTCAACATAAAGAAGCTGAAAAACAGATCAAATATCAAGCGAATTATGATGCCTTGACTGGTTTGTTAAACCGTAATTTATTTAATGATCGTTTAGCTAGAACATTAACCGTTGCACACCGTGAACAGCATGTTTTTGCCTTATTATTTTTAGATCTTGATAGGTTTAAATGGGTTAACGATACTTTTGGTCATCGGGCGGGCGACTTTTTATTAAAGGAAACGGCTTCTAGATTGACGTCAGCAACAAGAGAAAGTGATTCTGTTTGTCGCCTAGGTGGTGATGAGTTTATAGTGATACTGCCTAATCTACACAGCGGTTTGGACGCCGAAATAATAGCAGACAAGATTTTAGAAAAATTAGCACAGCCTTTTCAATTAGAAGAACAGCAAGTTCAGATATCAGCCAGCATCGGTATTGCGGTATACCCTGAAGATGGGCGTGATGCTGAAGTGTTATATCAAAATGCGGACAGTGCGATGTATGCTGCCAAAGCAGCAGGACGGAATCAAATTTCGTTTTTCACGGCAGATTTGCAGCAAAAAGCAGAACAACGCTTAATTTTAGTGAATGAACTAACTGAAGCAATCGAAGGTAATGAGTTCGAAATTTATTATCAACCCATCATAGATGCAAAAGATGGCAGTTTGTATGGAGCTGAAGCCTTAATTCGTTGGCATCATCCAAAAAGAGGTTTGATATCACCAACAGAATTTATTTCATTGGCCGAAGATAGTGGTTTGATCCAAATGCTAGATATTGATGTATTCCGTACTGCTATTGAACAAATGAAAAAGTGGCAGGAACAGGGTTATAACCTACATGTTTCAGTTAATAAGTCATATAAACAATTTCATTCAAAAGCATATTCGGAAGAGATTAACGAATTATTAAGAGATATCGGAGTCGCACCTGAAAATCTTACAGTAGAAATGAAAGAAGCGGTGTCATTGGCTGAAGATGATGAATCGATCAAGTTGCTACGTGACTACAATAAAAATGGCATTTGCATATCTTTGGATGACTTTGGTACTGGGTATTCTTCGATCAGTTCTTTACATCGATCACCATTTAAACTTTTGAAAATTGATCGGACTCTGATTAATAAGATAAATAAACAGGCTTCGGAACCGGCTAATTTTGTTGATGCCATTATTTCAATTGCTCATAAACTAGATTTGAAAGTCGTTGCTGAAGGTGTGGAGACAGAGGATCAAAAAGATTTCTTAGTCGCCCACGAATGTGATTTCTTGCAGGGGTATTTATTCAGTCCAGCCATCCCTGTTTTTGAGTTTGAACAACAATTCTTGAATAGCGAAGACTGGAGGCAACCATGTCAAGATTAAGTGTATGGATAGTGTGCTGGCTTTGCGGTGTTAGTTTGGCTCTTCCATTTAAATTACTGGCTGAACCTGGTGATTGGCTGCATCCCGGACTCGATTTAGCTCAAACTCGTTATTACAGTAATGATTTACTGACCGTGAACAATGTTGCAGATCTACGGTTGAAGTGGATGTTTCAGACAGGTGTTGTAGGTTCGTTTGAAAATACGCCGATAGTAGAAAATGAGGTGATGTATATATCTACGCCATACAATCATGTTTATGCCATTGATATTCGTAGCGGACAGTCATTGTGGCGCTATCAGCATAAACTTGGGTTGACCAATTTTTGCTGTGGTCCTAATAACCGTGGTGTAGCTATTAATGACAACAATGTTTATATGCTGACATTAGATGCAATGTTAGTCGCCTTAGATAAACGCAGCGGAGAACTTATTTGGCAAAAACAAGTAGCGGATCCTGAATATGGCTATTCCGGTACCGAAGCGCCAGTTGTTTATGATGGCATGGTTATTACCGGTATCGCGGGAGCTGAATATGGCATCAGAGGCTTTATTAATGCACATGACGTCAATACGGGGGAATTAGTTTGGCGTTGGTATACGATACCGAAACCCGATGAACAACAACCCGATGGCAGTTATGGTTGGTATGGTGTTTTTCAAGAAAAAGCCGATGGGATTAACCCATTGAACCGAGATATAGAGAGGGAGCAGAGACAAATCGAGTCGGGCTACTATGTTGATGCTTGGCAAAAGGGTGGCGGCTCAGCGTGGACAACCAAGTCCATAGACGCTAAAACTGGAATGTTGTTTGCTACGGTTGGCAATCCGTCGCCCGATCTTGATGGCACAATACGCCCTGGTGATAACCGTTGGACCAATTCATTGGTTGCTCTTGATCTCCGTACGGGCAAACTTATCTGGGCCTATCAATATATTCCCCATGATGTATGGGATTTAGATAGTGTCTCACCTCCGATATTAACCCAAGCTAAAGATAATAATGGGGCTATGATCGATGTTGTTATTCATGGCGGTAAAACAGGGTGGACCTACGTTCATGATCGTAAAACGGGACAATTGATTCGTCGCTCCGAGCCTATGGTTGAACAGCGAAATATTTTTGCTTTGCCGACGATAGGTTTAGGTACCGAAATGTTACCTGGTGCAAATGGCGGGGTGAATTGGTCACCAGGATCGATTAACCCAAAATTACGTCATGTTTATTATGCTAATTTGCATCAACCTATGCATTATGAAGAACGCAGTGTGCCATGGAGGAAGGGGCGATTATGGCTGGGTGGCGCTTTTAAAAGCATTTCTGGTGTTGCACAATCGGGGAATATTTCTGCCGTTGATATTGATACCGGGAAACTGGCTTGGCAACATATTACTCAGCAGCCCCTTATTGGTGGAACATTGGCTACATCTGGAGGTTTGGTATTTTCGGGTGGTGATGATGGTTACCTGATTGCTTTGGATGCCACTACGGGCAAGAAGTTATGGCAGTTCCAAACGGGTGCCGGTGTGAACGCACCACCCATGGCCTTTGAGCTGGATAACGAACTTCATATAGCGGTAGCCTCTGGCGGCAATGCGCAACTTAATACCAACCGAGGCGGTACGATCTTGGTATTTACCTTAAAGTAAAACCAATGGAATGGGGTACTTAGTCTTTTTCAATAAAGACATTACTTTTAGCGCAGACTCAGGTGCGGTATCCTTACACGTTTTCTCAATTGATAACGTAAAGATTTCATGCAACAAGAATATCGCCCAGTCGACATCGAAACATCTGCCCAGAAATGGTGGCAAGACAATAACAGCTTCCGTGCTTTAGAAGATTCGGACAAAGAAAAATATTATTGTTTGGCTATGTTTCCGTACCCAAGTGGTCAGTTACATATGGGCCATGTGCGTAACTACACTATCGGTGATGTGATTTCACGCTATCAGCGTATGCAGGGCAAAAATGTATTGCAACCAATGGGCTGGGATGCGTTTGGATTGCCAGCAGAAAATGCGGCGATTAAAAATAAAGTCGCGCCTGCTGCATGGACTTATGACAATATCGACTATATGCGTGCGCAGTTACAACGTCTGGGCTTAGGTTATGACTGGGAGCGTGAACTCGCTACCTGCACACCACAATATTACCGTTGGGAGCAGTGGTTATTTACCCGTTTATTTAAAAAAGGCTTAGTTTATAAAAAAACAGCCGCCGTCAATTGGTGTCCAGTTGATAATACGGTGTTAGCAAATGAGCAAGTGATTGATGGCTGTTGCTGGCGCTGTGATACAAAAGTTGAACGTCGTGAAATTCCACAGTGGTTCATGAAGATCACTGATTATGCAGAAGAATTACTTAACGATTTAGATCAGCTCGATGGGTGGCCAGAACAAGTTCGTACCATGCAGGCAAATTGGATTGGTCGTTCAGAAGGCGTGCAAATCGAATTCGGTGTGGCTGATAGTGATGAAAAATTGTCCGTTTATACAACACGCCCAGACACCTTGATGGGTGTGACGTATGTGGCGGTTGCCGCGGAACATCCTCTAGCATTAAAAGCAGCTGAAAATAATGCAGAATTAAACGCCTTTATCGCAGAATGTCGGACGATGGAAACGTCTGAAGCTGCACTAGAAACAGCAGATAAGAAAGGAGTAGCAACGGGCTTAACAGTCGTTCATCCGATTACTGGTGAACAAGTGCCGGTATGGGCTGCCAATTTTGTTTTGATGAGTTACGGTACGGGTGCAGTTATGTCTGTGCCAGCCCACGACCAGCGAGATTTTGAATTTGCACAGGCCTATGGTTTAGATATCAAACAAGTAATTGAACCTGTAGACAATACAGAGTGCGATTTAACAAAAGCAGCCTTTACTGACAGAGGCCGCTTGCTTAATTCACAGCAGTTTAATGGCCTGACTTCAGCTGAAGCGTTTGAGGCGATTGCTGAATTTTTAAAACAACAAGATAAAGGTGAACGCCAAGTCAATTATCGCTTGCGTGACTGGGGTGTGTCGCGTCAACGTTATTGGGGCACACCGATCCCGATAATTAATTGTCCTGATTGTGGTGCGGTGTCAGTGCCCGAAACAGATTTACCTGTACGGTTACCGGAAGATGTGATTGTTGATGGTTCAGGATCACCGATAAAATCGATGCCTGAATTCTATCAGTGTGCGTGTCCAGAGTGTGGCAAAGATGCTGAACGTGAAACGGATACCTTTGATACTTTTTTTGAGTCATCTTGGTATTACGCTCGTTTTACTTGTCCAGATAATGAAGAAGCGATGCTGGATGAACGGGCAAACCATTGGTTGTCGGTTGATCAATACATAGGTGGTATCGAGCATGCAGTATTGCACTTGTTGTATGCACGCTTCTTCCATAAATTGATGCGAGATGAAGGCTTGGTTAAAGGAGATGAGCCCTTTAAAAACCTGCTGACTCAAGGCATGGTATTGAAAGATGGCATTAAAATGTCTAAATCAAAAGGCAATACTGTTGACCCACAGTCGTTGATTGATAAATACGGCGCCGATACGGCACGTTTATTTATGATGTTTGCTGCGCCACCTGAGCAATCTCTTGAGTGGTCAGATAAAGCGGTGGAAGGTGCTAATCGCTTCTTGAAACGTTTATGGCGTACGACGCAGGAGCATGCTGAAAAAGGCGATGTACTTGCCCTTGATATTGATGCATTAAGTGACAATTTGAAAGGCTTACGTCATCAAGCACATCAGACATTAACCAAAGTCGCCGATGATCTTGGTCGCCGACATACGTTTAATACCGCGATTGCAGCAGTGATGGAATTGATGAATGCGCTAGCTAAATTGAATGATGACAGTGAACAAGCCAGATCGGTAATGCAAGAAACTTTGGAAATGACCGTGTTGATGCTCGCTCCTATTACCCCTCATATTTGTCATGAATTGTGGCAAACCTTGGGTCATGATGAAGCAATAATAAATGTTGACTGGCCTCAGATTGATGAATCTGCCTTGAAGCAAGATAAAGTTGAACTGATGGTACAAGTCAATGGTAAGCTACGTTCCAAAGTATCTGTGTCTGCTGATGCTGATAATAAAACAATAGAAACGTTAGCTTTGGCTGATGAGAGTGTATTACGCTTTACCGATGGCAAGGAAATTCGTAAAGTTATTGTGGTGCCTGGACGCTTGGTTAATATAGTTGTTGCCGGTTAATATTTAAGGATTTTGCTCATGACGCGTTATTTGTCGAAACTAGTGTTGAGTTTTATGTTTGTTGTGCTGGTGGGGTGCGGTTTCCATTTACGTGGTGCGGCAAATCTACCCGATAGTTTAAAAACGATCTATGTGCAAGGTGTAGACCTTAAACGAGATTTAGGTCGTGAACTAAAAATGGCCTTGACTCGAAATGGCGTTGATGTGGTGAGTGACTATCAAAATGGTGCTGCGGTATTGACCATATTAGAAAATAAAATGGAACGACGAGTATTGTCTGTTGGTGGTGATGCTAAAGTCAGCGAATATGAATTGTTTGGCACGCTTAAGTTTAGTATTACCGATGATCAAGGGCAGGCTTTAACAGAACCTCAACAAGTACAAGCAATACGTGATTATCAGTTTGATCAAGACCAAGTCTTAGGTAAAGACGAAGAAGAAAGTGTCTTACGTGAGAAGGTTAACCAACAATTGGTACAAAGCATTCTCCGCCGCTTATCTGTGTTGAAATAACTAGTATTAATGCGTTTAAAAGCAGAGCAAATAGCAGGACATTTACAACAAAACTTATTACCTGCGTATCTTATCTTTGGTGATGAACAAATGCTGGTTGAAGAGGCCAGCGATTTAGTACGACAACAAGCGCGGACCGTAGGTGCGATTGATAGGCAGGTTTGGCATGTCGAAGGTCGCTTTGACTGGTCACAACTTCAGTGGCAAGAACAAACGTTGTCATTGTTTGCTAGTCAACGGTTATTGGAAATTCGCTTGCCATCAGGCTCACCGGGTAAAGAGGGTGGCGAAGCCTTACGCAAATATGCAGCCAATCCGCCTCAAGATACAACGCTACTCATCATTAGTGGAAAAATTGATGCCCGTTCACAAAAAAGTAAGTGGTTTAGTGAGTTAGATAGAATAGGGGCAACCATACCTGTTTGGCCGGTTGATTTAGCTAATCTTCCTCGATGGATCTTGCAACGAATGCAACAGCGCGGCTTGAATGTGAATCAACAAGTCGCTGGATTAATTGCTGAGCGGGTTGAAGGTAACTTGTTTGCTGCTGCCCAAGAAATTGAAAAGTTACAGTTATTGAGCCTTGATGGTGAAATAGACGAGCAATTAGTATTAACGTCGGTGGCTGATAATGCACGATTTGAAGCATTTGGTTTAATGGATACGGTATTTTCAGGCCAAGTTGTTAAAATACCAAGAATGATTACACGCTTACGGGCCGAAGGTTTAGAGATCTTATCACTATTTTCAGCGGTATCATGGTCGTTACATCGCGCGATTGATATGGCTAGCCAACTTGAGCAAGGTCAACGAATGGAACAGGTGTTTGCAGCACAAAAACCACCCGTTTGGCAAAAGAGTCAGGCAATGATGCGACAAGCATTAATGAGACATGATCATCGCCAGTGGCAAACATTTTTACAACAGATGACATTGGTCGATCAAGCCGCTAAAGGCAGCTTACCAAGGTGTCCTTGGACATTGTTAGAAAACTTATGCATGCAAGTTGCAGGTAAAAATGAGTTGGTTACCGTTTAAAGTAAGGAGAAGGTATTGGATATTAACCAATATATGCACACATTAGGTCAGCAGGCGAGAACGGCCAGTCGCGCTTTAGCGCGCGCTGATGCGGGAGCAAAAAATAAAGCCTTACTGGCGATTGCTGACGACATTCGAATTTCGGCGCTAACTTTAAAACAAGAAAATGCACGTGATTTACAAGCAGGCCAAGAAAAAGGTCTGGATGCTGCACTGTTAGATAGGTTGGAATTAACCAATGCACGGATAGAAAGCATGGCTGAAGGTCTAGAGCAGATTGCTGCCTTGCCTGATCCTGTTGGTGAAATTAGCGATATGAATTATCGTCCAAGTGGTATCCAACTGGGGAAAATGCGCGTGCCTTTAGGAGTGATTGGGATCATTTATGAATCTCGACCTAACGTCACGGCAGATGCCGCTGGTTTATGTTTGAAATCTGGTAACGCTACCATTTTACGTGGTGGCAGTGAAGCTATTCATTCGAATCAAGCTATAGCCCAGTGTATTCATCGAGGGCTGCAATTAGCAGGTTTACCAACATCAGCGGTGCAAGTTGTTGAAACAACGGATCGTGCTGCTGTCGGTCAACTTATTACCATGCCGGAATATGTCGATGTGATCGTACCTCGGGGTGGTAAGAGTTTGATAGAACGCATCAGCAATGATGCTCGGGTGCCGGTGATTAAACACCTAGATGGGATCTGCCATGTTTATATTGATGCTGCTGCAGACTTGACCATGGCAGAAGACATCGCTGTTAATGCTAAATGTCACCGATATGGTGTGTGTAATGCTATGGAAACCTTATTGGTCGACCAAGCAGTTGCAGCTGACATTTTGCCTCGTCTAGCCCAACGTTATGCGGTGGAATCAGTTGAATTACGAGGCTGTGAACAAACGCGTATTATTTTGCCAGAATGTATAGCGGCCACTGACGAAGACTGGGATACAGAATATTTAGCACCGATATTATCAATTCGCGTGGTTGCTGGTATTGATGAGGCGATGGATCATATTCATCAGCATAGTTCAGGTCATACGGAAACAATCGTCACAGAAGATTATGCTCGTTCGCGCCGCTTTTTGGCTGAGGTGGATTCTAGCTCGGTCATGGTGAATGCTTCTACTCGCTTTGCGGATGGTTTTGAATATGGATTAGGTGCTGAGATCGGTATTTCAACCGATAAACTCCATGCGCGTGGCCCGGTGGGTTTGGAAGGTTTAACCTCGCAAAAATGGATTGTATTAGGTAGTGGCCAAGTGCGAAGTTAATGGTAGCAGCAAAAGTAGGTATTTTAGGTGGAACGTTTGACCCCATTCACTTTGGTCACCTTCGACCTGCCTTGGATGTCGCAGAACAATTAACGTTGGATCACATTCGATTGATCCCGAGTGCAGTACCTCCACATAGAGCACCGCCACAGGCAACGGCGCAACAACGGGTGACGATGTTGCAATTGGCGATTAAAAATAATGATCGTTTTGTGGTAGATGATCGAGAATTACATCGTGAAGGTCCCTCCTACACGGTTGATACTTTAATGAGTCTTCGCCAACAGTTTCCCGAAAGTCCGTTGTATTTATTACTCGGCACCGATGCTTTTGTCGAGATTCAAACTTGGCATAACTGGACACAATTAATCGAACTTTCTCATATTGTGGTAATGCAACGAGCAAATGAAACTTTAACGATGTCGGATGAGTTAACTGGCTGGTATCAACAGCATTTAGCCGTCGATGCGGACCAAGAACAACTTGCAGGTGCGGTGTGGCCGGTAGATGTAACGCAGCTTGCTATTTCAGCGACGGAAATACGGGAAAATATGAGCAAGGGTTTAAGCGTAAAGTTTCTTATGCCGGATGCTGTGATTAACTTGATTGAAATGCTCGGTTTATATTCATCACGAAGTTGACGATTAATATGGATGATCTGTTTTTTATAACATCAAAAATAGTGTGGGCCTTTCTGAGCCCAATGAATGTCATCATTGCATTGATATGCCTAGCAGCTGTATTGCTGTGGTGTGAAAAGGTCGGCTTAGCAAAAGCGGTGTTAACGTTGTTGCTAATAGTTAATCTGCCATTACTGGTTTATCCAGTAAGTGACTCGCTGATGTACCCACTTGAGCAGCGGTTTCATAAACCTGACATGATGCCGACAGATGTAGATGGCATTATCGTTCTAGGTGGTGCTGAAGAATTGAAGATATCGGTGAGTTGGCAACGAGCAGAAGTATCGAGTGCTGCCGATCGTTATATTGCCGCTGCAGAATTAGCAAATCTCTATCCAGATATTCCTGTTATCTATACTGGTGGCAGTGGATTATTAGGCTTTCAAACGAATGATGGTACTGGCGCCGATATAGCACAGACCTTGTTACTGAATGTTGGTATCGCACAAAGCCGTTTAATCATAGAGTCGCAATCGCGCAATACCTATGAAAACGTCCAACTCATACAAGCTTTATTACCAAAGAGAGAAGGTAACTATTTTTTAATCACTTCTGCGTTTCACATGCCGCGCTCAGCAGGCCTTGCTCAACAGAATAATATTAACGTTATTCCCTACCCAGTTGATTATCGCAGTAATAAACCTGCCCTGCGTCAATGGGGCATGAATTATCTTGCGCATATGAGTGTATTGGACGTTGCTTGGCGCGAGTGGATAGGGCTAACTGTTTATTTCATAACTGGAAAAACAACTGTTTGGCTACCTAAGCCTGAGCTAAGTTGAGTGAACCACATTAGCTTTGCAACAAAGACGGCAAGCCTATCTTAGGGTAAACTATGCTGATTATTGTTTAACGGAGAGCCCAATGCAGGCTGAAGATTTAAAATTGTTGGTGATTGATGCCTTAGAAGATATTAAGGCAGAAGATATTCAAGTCTTGGACGTACGGACCATGACTGATTTTACCGACTATATGATTATTGCCACAGGTAAGTCTACGCGGCAGGTAAAAGCCTTAGCCAATGAAGTAGTCATTCAGGCGAAGAAAGCAGATCATCAACCGATGGGCGTTGAGGGTGAAGATGTCGGTGAATGGGCGCTAGTAGATTTAGGTGACGTGATTGCTCATGTCATGACGCCGCAAACACGTGCCACATATAATCTAGAAAAAGTGTGGAGTGTGCCAGACACTTCTGAAAAGGCATCGGCCGAAAACGAATGAAATTAAACCTGTTGGCTGTTGGCAATAAAATGCCAACGTGGGTCACTGATGGTTATCAAGAATATGCCAAGCGATTACCGAGAGAGTGTAGTCTTGTTTTGCATGAGGTTTCACCCGCTAAACGAGGGAAAAGTGGTAGCTCTGCACAATGGATGCGCGAGGAAGGAGAGCGTATTCTTGCTGCTATACCTGACAATCACCATGTTATTGCACTGGATGTAAAAGGCAAAACATGGAGTACCGAGCAATTGGCCCAGCAATTGGAAAACTGGCAGGCGGATGGTCGTGATGTCTCTTTATTAGTAGGTGGCCCTGATGGCCTTACGGATGAATGTTTGCAGCGCGCAAATCAACGTTGGTCCTTGTCAGCACTTACATTACCTCATCCATTAGTTCGAATTATTATGGCTGAACAGCTGTATCGAGCCTGGACAGTATTGCAAAACCATCCCTATCATCGCGCATGAATTTTCCTAAAGTCTATCTCGCTTCCGGTTCACCGCGACGTCGCGAACTTTTAACTCAAATTGGCGTCGACTTCAGTGTATTGTCCGTTGAGGTTGATGAAACCTATTTTGATACTGAAACACCTCGAGAATATGTCCAGCGAGTTGCGATTGCTAAAGCAAAAGCAGGAAGACAATCATTAACTCGACAGCAATCAGCACCAGTCATTGGCGCCGATACATCGGTTATTGTTGATAATCAAGTGTTAGGTAAACCCAAAGATAATTCAGATAGCCGCGCTATGTTGCAATTATTATCAGGCCGGAGTCATCAAGTGTTAACATCCGTTGCCTTAGTGACAGAGCTTGAAACTTCTTATTTGATAAGTAACAGTACAGTGCATTTTTCTGAATTAAGTGATGACGATATTGCTTGGTATATAGCAACTCAAGAAGGTAACGATAAAGCAGGCTCATACGCTGTTCAGGGATTAGCTGCTATGTTTATTGAGCAGATTCAAGGCAGTTATTCTGGCATTATGGGTTTACCGTTGAGGGAAACGGGCTTGCTGTTAAAACAGTTAAAAGGATAGGACGAGTAGGATGAGCAGTGAGATTTTAATCAATATAACACCAAGTGAGTCACGGGCGGCAGTGGTTGATAATGGTGTTTTACAGGAAGTCTTTATTGAGAGAACTGAATGTAGAGGGCTGGTAGGGAATATTTATAAAGGCAAGGTGTGCCGTGTATTACCCGGTATGCAAGCGGCATTTGTTGAAATAGGTCTTGCGCGCGCGGCATTTTTACATGCTTCTGATATTTCTATTCCCAAGGGACAGACGGGAGATTTACAAGAAACGCCGACGAAAGTACCCTCAATCACGACCTTGTTACGCGAAGGTCAGGAAATTCTTGTTCAGGTTATAAAAGATCCCCTAGGTAGTAAAGGGGCTCGTTTAACAACGCAGCTATCCGTATCATCACGCTATTTAGTTTATATGCCTGATACCCAAGGTATCGGAGTGTCGCTCAAAATCGACAGTGAAGCTGAGCGCGAACGATTGAAAACATGCTTGGTATCGCAACTTGACTCTGAGGTAGGCGGTTATATATTACGCACAGCCGCGGAAGGAGTAACTGAAACAGAATTGCTTGCTGATCTGAAATTTTTGCACCGTTTGTGGCAGAAAATAGGTGAACGTAAGTTATCTGTTAACTGCGGTGAACCGTTACATGAAGATTTGCCATTAGCTCTACGGGCTTTACGCGATTTGTTTTCGCCGGAAATTGAACGAATACGTATAGATTCAGCCGAAACATTTGAGAAAGCGGTAAAGTTTGCTGAAGGTTTTATGCCTGAATGCGCTGCCAGACTTGAACATTACACTGCAGTGAGACCTTTGTTTGATTTGTTTAGTGTTGAAGATGAAATCAAGAAAGCGTTAGAACGGAAAGTATCGCTTAAATCAGGTGGCTATTTGATTTTTGATCAAACTGAAGCAATGACCACAGTGGATGTTAATACTGGTGGTTTTGTCGGCCATAAAAATCTGGAAGAAACCATCTTTAAAACCAATCTGGAGGCAGCTCAGGCAATAGCTAGGCAACTTCAGCTTCGAAATTTAGGTGGCATCATAATTATCGATTTCATTGATATGGAAGAGATTGAACATCGCGAACAAGTCTTACGTACTTTAGAAAAAGCCATGTCAGCAGATCGAGCTCGACATAACATTTGTCCGGTATCTGAACTTGGTTTGGTGGAAATGACGCGTAAACGAACGCGAGAAAGTTTGGGCCATATTTTGTGTGAACCATGCTCGACGTGTGAGGGGAAGGGCTATACCAAAAGTGCTGAAACGGTGTGTTATGACATTTTTCGGGAGATTTTACGAGAAGCTAAGCAATATGAGAGTACGCAGTTTTTAGTTTTGGCCACACAGGATGTGATTGATAGATTGAATGATGAAGACTCAACGAATGTGGCTGAGTTGGAACAATTTATCGGAAAACAAATTTTATTTCAGTGTGAGCCGCAATATAGTCGTGAACAATTTAATGTAGTGTTGATGTAGCATCATGTCCATTTTTCGCCGTAGTATTTATATCGCCAGTAAACAAATTTATTATTTATTTGTTTTAGTATCCGTACTGCTGCTTGCTGCGTTGGGTTCAACCCTTTGGTTATCAGCAGCGATAGAAGACCGTAAAGATGAAGTGGCTACATGGGCGAGTGAGCAATTGGGGTACCCCATTGAAATTGGCAGTACAGACTTATACTGGCTAGATCTTGTGCCGAAGTTACACGTGCATAATATGCAGGTGATGCAACAAGATCGTGTCAGCTCTATCTTAGAACTGGAACATATCTATCTAGGCGTGGATTTGTTGGCCAGTTTTCAGCAACAACAACCGGTATTGAAGAATGCTAGTTTAACCGGTTTGAATATTGGTCTGACTCGCCTAGAAACAGGCAACTTTCAATTAACGGGCTTGACGGGGCAACATACACAAAGTGATACTTCGATTGATTGGTATAAATGGTTTTCATTATTAAAAGGGTTTAATTTAAAGACTATTTCGGTTCAGTACACAGACTCGGTTAACGCCAACTTATCGGGTCGATATCAATTAGATGACGCCTCTGTTTCACAGCAGAACAATGTGTGGAATACGACAGCCAGTATACAATTACCAGACACGATAGGTCAGTCTGTCGTCTTTAATGGTGAGATGGAGTGGTCTGTTGAATCGCAGCAAATGCAGGCATGGAAGGGGCAATTGAAATCTGGCAATGTTTCTTTGCCGACAATACTTCAGCAAGTCGATTTACATGGTATTAAGCTTACCCAAGGAACGGTTGACCTGACGATTAAGGCCCATGGTCAAGGAGCGGACATTAATGAACTAAATGCAGATGTAGCAATAAAAGAAGCCAATTTAATGGCTGTCGATGAGAATCAACAAGCTGAGACTGTCTCAATAACTCAGTTAAAAGGGCTGTTTTCTTGGCAGAAAAATAATGAGGAGTGGCATTTTTCAGGGCAGGATGTATTGATCAATGTTAATCATGAGCAATGGCCCGTAACAAATTTCAGTATTAAACAGGACGATAAGGGACTATTAACTGCAGAAACTGATTATTTGCGCTTAAGTGATCTAAGTATTATTTCCTTATTAACCAAAGCATTGCCAGAAGATTTGCGTAAGCAAAAACCAGCAGGTGATTTATCATCATTACATCTAGAATATGCTCCCGATTATGGCATTCGTAGTTTGGCGATGACATTAAAGGACTTTTCTGTATTGCCATGGCAGGATGTTCCAGGTGTAAGCGGTTTATCGGCTACCGTTGATTGGCGTGATGGCGTAGCGACGGTGGATTTAGACAGTCATCAACTGACCTTATATCCGGAAAAGTGGCTCAAGGATGCGGTGTTTTTTGACTCCGTCTCAGGACAATTACGTTGGCAGCAAGATCTGAACTGGCAAGTAGAATTGTCGGCGTTACAACTGTGGAATGATGATTTTACCTTGCAGCTGGATGGCCATCTTAAACATGATAATGGGGTAACCGATTCTGATATCACGGTTAAATTGGATCAAGTTGAGATTAGCCGTTGGCAACACTATGTGCCGCAAAGTATTTTGGATGAGGACTTCAAAGAATGGGCTAACCCTGCATTTGTAGCGGGTAAAGTGGTCGATGGCGATATTCGTTTAACCGGCAATATCGCAGAGTTTCCTTTTGACGCTAAACCTGAGCAAGGCCAGTTTGAAATGAAGCTTAATGTAGAAGGAGTGCAATTACATTATGCGCCGGATTGGCCCGACCTCGTAGATCTAACGGGCACGATTACAGGCAAAAATAATCTGTTAAATATTCAAAGTAAACACGGTCATATTGCAGGTTTTAACTTTGCTGAAGTCAATACAAAGATTAATCGCTATCTGAAAGGTAAACCAATTTTAACAACGAACGGTTTATTAACGGGTACTACACAACAAGCACTCGGTTTTTTACAAAATAGCCCGCTGAAACAACGTTTTTCTAAAGTAGCAGAAGTAATAACAGCTGAAGGTGACAGTGATATCACCTTAGCATTAATGGTACCGCTAGCCGATACGGACAATGCCGAAGCTAGCGGTCATGTTAGTTTTAAACACAGTCAACTTATTAACCCTGAATTCCCACAACTTAAATTATCTGAGATTGAGGGTGCGTTACAGTTTAATAATAACGGTGTTTCCGCCCAGGGAATAACAGCAATATTATTGGATCAAGCGGTCAGTATTAATGTTGTTCCTGAAAAGACTGAGACTGTGATTGATATCACGGGTGAATTTGCGACAATAAATCTAAATAATATGTGGAAAAATAGTCTGCCCGATTATATTTCTGGCCAGGCTGCTTATCAAGCCAGATTATCCGTCTATGAAAAGACATTAGGTGAGTTTGAAATAGATGTTGCTGTGGAATCAGATTTAAAAGGTATCAACGTTGATATGCCATTGCCGCTGGGGAAAAATCAAGATCAAATTTTGCCCTTTTCTGTAGCGATAAAACACCATGGTGATGAGCTGAGTTATGCTGCAAAATATGGTAAAAATATAAATGCAATTGTGGTTCCGTCAACTAATGCTAATTGGCGTGGTGAAATTCGATTGGGTAAAGGCAAAGCTATTTTACCCAAGTCGGGCATGGTAATAAAAGGTCAATTAGATGAAATATCAATTGATGACTGGCTATCATGGCAAGAAAAGCAGTCTGTGAATACTGATAGTTCTGCTCTGGCATATATAGATACGATCTCAATGAATATTGGTCAGTTAAATGCATATCAGCAACAAATCACTGGAATTGCATTTACAGCAGAACGTGCAGCACAAGATTGGCGAATCAGTCTTCATTCAGACCAAGTTAAAGGCAATGTGAATTGGCCACATAAATTTGATAGTGCAACGCCGATAATTATGGACTTTGATCATGTCTATTTACAGATGCCAAAAACGGATACACAAGTCATTAATGCCGCCCAAGAGAGTAGTCAGAAAACTGACTTATGGCCGAGTATTAATTTTCATACTCAACGACTAGAGGTTGATGATATGAAATTTGGTGAGATTAATTTTCTGGCCACAAGGCATGAAACTAGTTGGGATGTTGATGCTGCCATCTTAAAATCAGCCAGTATCAATGCAAGTATTAAGGGGCAATGGCAACAATTACCAACAGGAGAGCAAAGTCATTTTAAATTATCGGCTGCTAGCGATGACTTTCGCAGTCTATTAGCCGACTTGGGTTACCAGCAAGTGATGGAAGCAGACAACGTTGATATCAAAATGGATTTAAGTTGGCCTAATAGTCCGGTAGATTTTTCTCGCAGCAATATTGTTGGTCAGTTAACCATGGATGTCGGTAAGGGAAGAATGATAGATGTCGAACCTGGGGCGGCGGGACGGATCTTTGGTTTATTAAGTGTGGCCACCATACCAAGACGTTTGGCACTGGACTTCACGGATTTATTTGGCAAAGGCTTTAGTTTCGATTCAATCAACGGCAGTTTTGGTTTAAGTAATGGCACTGCTTATACCGATGATTTATCAATGAAAGGCAGCTCCGCGACCATTGATGTCGTTGGCCCGGTTAACCTGATAGAAAAAACCTATGATCAGACAATCAAAATTACACCGAATGTTGCCTCCACGTTGCCAGTGGCTGGCGCAGCGGTTGGTGGCCCAATAGGCTTAGGTGTAGGGACCGCAATTCTTATTTTTGATAAGTTGGTAGGTGAGCTATTTGATAAACAAATAGTTAACTTAATCAGCTATAGCTATAACCTGACCGGGCCTTGGGATGAGCCACAACTTAATATTGTTAATCCCATATCAAACTAGAATCTGGTATGATCCTCCTTTGAAATAAATAATTTAGTTTTCAATGATATCTTCAGTATTTGAACAAGTAAATCAACAGCTTCTAGTCCCCGCGGGCCTATCAGAAAGTGATATCGAACAAGCATTAGCCATAACCCTGAGTGGTGGTGTGGACTATGCCGATTTGTATTTTCAGCAATCACGTCAGGAAAACTGGTCATTAGAAGATGGTATCGTCAAAGATGGTGGTTACCACATTGAACAAGGTGTGGGGGTTCGCGCTTGCAGCGGTGAAAAAACAGGCTTTGCCTATTCGGATGATTTGATTCTGCCAGCATTAATTGATGCAGCCAAAGCGGCGCGTGCTATTTCACGGCAAGGTGAACAGAAAAGAGTCAAAGTTTGGCAGCGCACTCATGCGCCAAGTTTCTATGCAGCTGACGATCCTTTAGCCGTATTATCAGTCGAACAGAAATTGGCTTTATTGCATCAAGCAGACAAAATTGCCCGCCAAGCAGATCCTCGAGTAACACAGGTAAATGTTAGCTTGGCTGGAGGCTTAGATACCGTACTTATTGCTGCTAGTGATGGCACCTTTTCTGCTGATATACGACCATTAGTACGGATGAATGTCAGCGTGATAGTTGAGTCAAAAGGCCGACGTGAGCGTGGCAGTGCTGGTGGTGGTCGCCGTTTAGATTACCGTTATTTTCAAGACAATGATTTGGCTAATACTTATGCCAAAGAAGCAGTGAGACAGGCTTTAGTAAATTTAGAAGCCGTTGATGCACCTGCAGGCACGATGCCGGTTGTACTCGCATCTGGTTGGCCGGGAGTATTGCTACATGAAGCAGTTGGCCATGGCCTAGAAGGTGATTTTAATCGTAAAGGCAGCTCAGCGTTTTCAGGTCGAATGGGAGACATGGTGGCATCGTCGCTATGTACGGTCGTCGATGATGGCACTTTGCAACATCGTCGAGGCTCATTGAGTGTGGATGATGAAGGTGTGCCGACAGAACAAACAACCTTGATAGAAAAGGGTAAGTTAACGGGTTACATGCAAGATAAACATAATGCCCGCTTAATGGGGACGCGTAGTACGGGCAACGGCCGCCGTGAATCTTATGCACATCTACCTATGCCTAGAATGACGAATACCTATATGTTGCCAGGCGAGAGCGAACCGGAAGAAGTTATAGCCTCTGTAGAGAAAGGTTTGTATGCAGTGAATTTTGGTGGTGGCCAAGTAGATATCACTTCAGGCAAGTTTGTTTTTTCGACCAGTGAAGTTTACATGATTGAAAATGGCAAAATTACTCATCCAGTGAAAGGTGCAACGTTGATTGGTAATGGGCCTGAAGTCATGGGGCGGATAAGTATGGTGGCTAATGATCTTGAATTAGATACCGGCGTAGGGAATTGCGGTAAAGAAGGCCAAAGTGTGCCAGTAGGCGTTGGACAGCCGACATTAAAAATAGATGGTTTAACAGTGGGTGGGACAGCGTAAAAAATGGCAAAACAACACAAGGCCGTAGCCTTAATTTCAGGTGGTTTAGATTCGTTATTAGCCGTACGTGTTTTGCAAGAGCAAGGCATTGAGGTTGAAGGTATTAATTTTTATACTGGCTTTTGTGTCGAAGGCCATACTCATGCGATCCGTAATCATGATAAAGAGAAGAAAAAGCGTAACAATGCTTTGTGGGCTGCTGAGCAGTTAGGGATCAAGCTTCATATTGTGGACGTGATTGAAGAATACAAAGATGTATTGCTCAACCCTAAACATGGTTATGGCGCCAATATGAACCCTTGTTTAGATTGCAAAGTATTTATGGTTAGTAAAGCGGTCGAATGGGTAAAGGAAAATCATAAAGATGGCTTTGATTTTATTATCACCGGTGAGGTAATCGGTCAGCGACCAATGTCACAACGTAAACAGACCATGCCAATCATTGCGAAAGAGTCGGGTGCCGATGACATTTTGTTAAGGCCTTTATGTGCCAAGAACTTACCTGCCACCAAACCGGAACTAGAAGGTTGGGTTGATCGTGAGAAACTGTATGACTTTAGTGGTCGCAATCGTAAACCGCAAATGGCGTTAGCGAAAGAGTTTGGTTTTACTGATTATGCTTCTCCGGCGGGTGGTTGTTGTTTCTTAACCGATAAAAATTATTCCGCCAAATTAGTTGACTTGTGGAAAGGGCGAGGAAGTCGTGAGTATGAAATGGACGACATTATGTTACTTAAAGTCGGCCGTCATTTAAGACCAAAACCTGAGTTTAAACTGATCATTGCACGTGATGCTGGTGAGAGTAAGTTTTTACAAGGTTATCGCAAACAATTTATTACCATTCAATCGCTCAGTCATAATGGGCCATTGACGTTGGTCGATGGTGATATTAATTCTACTGATTTTGAGCTGGTAGCCGGTATCGTGGCACGTTATGGGCAGGGCCGAGATGCGCAACAGGTAGAAGTCGAAGTTTCCGTACCCAATGAGCAAGCACAGACATTTCAAATTAAACCGTTAACGACTGAAGAAGTGCTTGAGGAATGGCATGTATGAGTGAACATAATTTAGATGCAAGGCGCATGCTGTGTCCGATGCCTGTGATTAAAACTCAAAATAAAGTAAACGAGTTAGCTGTTGGTGATATATTACATGTCGTTTGTACCGACCCTGGTGTCTTAAGTGATATCCCAGCATGGGCAAGGATTAATGGCCATGAAGTGATTTCTCATCAAGAGAATGAGGATGAAATCACGATCACGGTACGGGTAGGGTCCTAAGTAAGAATATTTTGGTGCAGAACAGGCTTGTTTTGCTTCATTATGGTGCGTATTATTGGCGCGTCAAATTGTTAAACGGTTGATTTTTAATGATGTAAAAATTGGCTTGATTTATGCTGTAGAGCACCCATGGTTTTTTGCACTTAAGAGTGCAGTATTTTTTATTGGAGAATTCAATGTCAGTCGAAAATGTGCTTCAAATGATTAAAGATGAGGAAGTTCAGTTTGTTGACTTCCGTTTTACCGATACACGCGGTAAAGAACAACACGTTACTTTTCCTGCTCATACTATAGATGAAGATACTTTTACCGAAGGTAATATGTTTGATGGTTCATCCGTTGCGGGCTGGAAAGGTATTAATGAATCAGACATGATTTTGATGCCAGATCCTGCGACTGCAGTGATGGATCCATTTATGGATGACAATACATTGATCATCAGTTGTGATGTTATCGAGCCAGCAACGATGCAAGGATATGAACGTGATCCTCGCAGCGTTGCTCATCGAGCTGAAGCTCATATGCAAGCGACTGGTATGGCAGATACGGCTTACTTTGGTCCTGAAAACGAATTCTTTGTCCTTGATGATGTACGTTGGGGCAGCGATATGTCAGGTTCTTTCTACAAAGTAGATTCTGATGAGTCCTCTTGGAATACTGAAAAAGTTTATGCTGATGGTAACAAAGGTCACCGTCCAGGCGTGAAAGGTGGTTATTTCCCTGTTCCTCCTGTTGATTCTTTACAAGATATCCGTAGCGCAATGTGTTTAACATTGGAAGAAATGGGTCAAGTTACGGAAGTACATCACCATGAAGTGGCGACTGCAGGCCAATGTGAAATTGGTGCAAAATTTAATACTTTAGTCAAAAAAGCCGATGAAGTTCAACAGCTTAAATATGTTGTGCACAACGTAGCACATGCCTATGGAAAAACAGCGACCTTTATGCCTAAGCCTCTAGTTGGTGATAACGGTAATGGTATGCATGTTCACATGTCTTTATTTAAAGATGGCGAGAACTTGTTTTCTGGTAATAAATACGGCGGCTTGTCAGAAACAGCCTTATTTTACATCGGTGGTGTTATCAAACATGCGCAAGCATTAAATGCGTTCACTAATGCAAGTACCAATAGTTACAAACGTTTAGTGCCAGGTTTTGAAGCGCCGATTATGTTGGCCTATTCTGCTCGTAACCGTTCGGCATCAATTCGTATTCCTTTTGTTAACAATCCAAAAGGTCGTCGTATTGAAGTTCGTTTTGGTGACTCAACTGCTAACCCATACTTAGCATTTGCTGCTTTGTTGATGGCTGGCCTTGATGGAATCAAAAACAAAATTCATCCTGGCGATGCAATGGATAAAGACTTGTATGATTTGCCTGCCGAAGAAGCAGCTGAAATTCCACAAGTATGTTATTCCTTTGAACAAGCGTTGGATGCATTAGATAAAGATCGTGCTTTCTTGACTGAAGGTGGCGTATTTACTGATGACATGATTGATGGTTACATCGAGTTGAAGATGGAAGAAGTTACTCGCTTACGTATGGAAACTCACCCTGCTGAGTTTGATATGTACTACAGCGTATAATTCTACTGTCGAATTAACGTCTATAAAAAACGTCTCCTCGTAATTATCGGGGAGGCGTTTTTTTATGCATGCGTGTTGCAGATTATGTTGGCTTGGCCTATGCTTCTGTTATGAAATATGCATTACTATTGTTATGTGGCGTACTTGTATCAGCTCAAGCGGAAGTGTATCGCTGGGTGGATAATAGTGGCACGGTTATTTATTCAGATCAACCACATCAAGATGCCGAATTAGTTGATATAGAAACATCAACGTCGTACACGCCTGTAGCAATACCTGAACAAGCACTGTCATCGACCGAAGATGTTCAAGAAGAAATTGAAGTTCCTGCCTATCAAATTAAAATTGTATCGCCAGAAAATGATATCTCTATTAGAGGTAATGCCGGTACGGTGACCATTAGCGTTGATGTTGCACCAGAACTAAATGTAGATAGAGCGGATCAATTAACGGTTACTTTAGATGGACAAACATTAAGTGAGCCTCAGAGTAGTACTAGTTTTACTCTAACAAACATAGAACGTGGTACTCATACTGCTCAAGTTTCAATTGTTGATAAATCGAACAAAACTCTTCAATCAAGTCAAATAGTTACCTTTCACCTTCAGCGTCATTCGACCGCACAATAACTAGTCACCGCTTGTGGTTCTGCACTATTGTGGTGCATTAATAAGTCGGTTATACTATTTTCGTAAGTAAAAATAACTAGATAACCATACGTACATAAAGATAATAGTAAGTAATTATTGTTAAATTACAGGTGGTTATAGTTTCCCATAAGTTTTTGTTGAGTTTTGGAGCATTACTTGCTCTGTGTTACCCATGAATTTAGTTCAAGCAAACAAACCACGATGACAAACTCGCTCTCGTGCCATGAAATAATTGAGAATCTTAATACTGCTTTAGTGGTAATGGATAGTTCTTTTCGTGTGCATTCACTAAATGCTGCAGCTGAGATCTTGTTTGCAATGAGTCAACGGCAAGCGATTAATATTCCATTTCAAACACTGCTGCCAGGTGAAAGTGAGTTATTTGATAGTCTACAAAGAGTCGAACAAACAGCTCAAGCATTGATAGAGCATGAAGTGAAGCTGTTTCTTCCGAGTGTTGGTGAAATAGTGGCTGATTGTGCTATCAATCTGATCGAGAGTAATGAGCAGACATATATACTATTAGAATTAACACAGTTAGATTTGCAGCAAAGTATAAGTCGGGGAGAGAGCCTGCATACACAACAGCAAGTGTTACGTGGTCTAGCTCACGAGATAAAAAATCCTTTGGGTGGTATAAGAGGTGCGGCGCAATTGCTTGAACGTCAATTGGGTTCTGCAGAGTTAAAAGAATATACCAAGATCATTATCAGTGAAGCGGATCGTTTGCAGAACCTGATGACAAAAATGTTGGGTTCATACCAGCAAACAGATAAAACGAATATCAACATCCATGAGGTTTTACAACGAGTTCGACAATTGGTTGATGTCGAAGTAGATGAGCGGCTCAGATTTGAGGGTGATTATGACCCAAGCATTCCAGAGTTATTTGCTGATTTTGACCACTTAATCCAAATTTTTCTAAATATTATCCGTAATGCAGTACAGGCATTAAACGGTGTTGGTCGGATTATTTTGCGGACTCGAATTCAACGTAATATCACCATTGAAAAAAAGCATTATCGCTTAGGACTATTAATTGAGGTTGAAGATAATGGTTCGGGTGTGCCTCAAGATTTACAAGAAAGTTTATTTTATCCGATGGTAACTGGCCGAGCAGAAGGCACTGGCTTGGGACTCTATATAGTGCAAAACTTAGTACAGCGAAATGCAGGCACCGTATCGTGTTCTAGCCAAGCTGGCCAAACAGTATTTTCAATCATTTTTCCCCTGGAGTTAGAGAGTGGCAGCTAAAGCTATTGTATGGATAGTCGATGATGATCGATCAATTAGATGGGTATTACAGAAGGCGATTGAATCAGTCGACATCACTGTACGTGCATTTGAAAGTGCGGACTTAGTTTTAGAAGAACTTAAGCGAGATATACCTGATGTTTTGGTCAGCGATATCAGGATGCCAGGTATTGATGGTTTACAGATGTTGGCCGAAGTTAAAGAGCATTATCCTCAGCTACCCGTCATTATCATGACTGCCTATTCAGATCTCGATAGTGCAGTATCTGTTTATGAAGGTGGCGCATTTGAATATTTGCCTAAGCCATTTGATGTGGATGAAGCAGTAGAACTCGTCCAGCGAGCCATTACACATAGTAGAGAAAAACATCAGGATTTAGTTGAAGACGATATCAGTCTAGACTCTGAAATTATTGGCGAAGCACCTGCTATGCAAGAGGTGTTTCGTGCAATAGGTCGCTTAGCTCGTTCTAATATAACGGTACTCATTAATGGTGAGTCTGGTACTGGTAAAGAATTAGTAGCGCATGCTTTACATAAACATAGTCCAAGAAGAACGGCACCATTTATTGCCTTAAATATGGCGGCGATTCCAAAAGAATTAATGGAGTCCGAATTATTTGGTCACGAAAAGGGGGCATTTACCGGTGCTCATACTCAACGTAAAGGGCGATTTGAGCAGGCGGATGGTGGTACTTTATTTCTTGATGAAATTGGTGATATGCCGATGGAGTTGCAAACACGATTATTACGCGTTTTATCCGACGGTGAGTTTTTCAGAGTAGGCGGCCATAATGCTGTTAACGTTGATGTTCGGATTATTGCTGCGACCCATCAAAATCTAGAGCAACGTGTTGAACGCAGTGAATTTCGAGAAGATTTGTTTCATCGCTTAAATGTAATACGCATTCATATTCCAGCATTACGTGAACGGCGTGAAGATATTCCTACTCTTGCTATTTATTTCCTTAATTTGGCAGCAAGAGAACTTAATATGGCTGCAAAATCAATTTCACCGGAAGTTGAGAATTATTTAATGCAACTACCATGGCCTGGCAATGTACGGCAGCTGGAAAATACATGTCGGTGGTTAATGGTGATGGCGCCGGGACAAATTGTACAGATAGACGATTTACCAACAGAGTTGTCCAATGGAAGTGATGAATCTAGCAGTCGTGATGATTGGCAACAATTGTTTAGACAATGGGCTTCAGCAAAAGCACTTTCAGGTCAGGAAGGCGCATTATCGGATATTATTCCGCAAGTAGAACAATTGTTGATGGAAGTGGCGCTTGAAAAGACAGCAGGCAAACGCCAAGAAGCTGCAAAACTACTTGGTTGGGGCCGAAATACGCTCACACGTAAATTAAAAGAACAATAATTGATAATCAGCTTGCAGCCGACCACATCGGTATGTATAATTCTTATTTTTCTGGTGCGGGGTGGAGCAGTCTGGTAGCTCGTCGGGCTCATAACCCGAAGGTCGTTGGTTCAAATCCAGCCCCCGCTACCAAAAGTTAAAATGCATAACCCCATATTTGGGGTTTTTGTTTTTCTGGAGATTGAAAATTGGGCCCGTTGGCCCTTTTTTTTTACGTGATTATGGCTGTAACAGATCAAATTGAACTATTAATAGAAGCGCCCATTGAGTCGCTAGGCTATGAAGTTGTGGGCGTTGAATATAACAAGAATGGCCCCGATACAATTTTACGTATCTATATTGATTCAGAACAAGGAATATCACTGGAAGATTGTGAGCGGGTCAGCCACCAAGTGAGTGGGATTCTTGATGTAGAAGAACCCATAAATGCCGCTTATTCTTTGGAAGTTTCATCACCAGGTTTTGACCGCCCTTTGTTTAAGGCGAGAGATTTTGAGCGTTTTACCGGTAGTCAAGCAAAAATCTCAATGAAATTACCTGTAAATGGTCGTCGAAATTTTAAAGGTGTCTTACAAGGTTTTGTTGACGGAAATATCTTGATTGAGGTTGACGGTGAAGTTTATGACTTACCTTTGACTAAGTTGGCAAAAGCAAAACTAATTGCCTGAATGGCGTATTATTAACGGTTAGTGTGTAATTATTTGGATCATTTCGGTCTACTGATTGAAGATCTACTGAGGACATAATGAACAATAAAGAAATTTTACTGGTTGTAGATGCAGTCTCTAATGAAAAAGGCTTACCTGCGGAAATTATTTTCCAAGCGATAGAGTCTGCGTTAGAAATGGCAACGCGAAAACGCTATGACATGGAACTGGATGCCCAGGTGGTGATTGATCGCGAAACTGGTGACTATGAAACCTTCCGTCAATGGCTAATTGTTGATGATAATGACGAAGAGTTTGAGTCAGAAGATACGCAAATAAAATTATCCGATGCACAGAGTAAGCAAGCTGATGTTGAAGTTGGCGCTTATATTCGCGAAGTGATGGAATCGGTAGAGTTTGGTCGGATTGCCGCGCAAACAGCCAAACAAGTCATTGTGCAGAAAGTACGAGAAGCAGAACGCGCTCAAGTCGTTGAGCAATACCAAGAAAAACTAGGCCAGATGATTTACGGTACAGTTAAGCGGGTAGAGCGAGGTAATGTACTACTAGACCTTGGTGGTAACGCTGAAGCCTTGATTCCTCGCGAAGAAATGATTCCACGAGAAAGCTTTCGTACTGGGGATCGAGTACGTGGATACCTAAAAGAAATTCGTACCGAAGGTCGCGGCCCTCAACTGACAGTAAGTCGAGTTGCACCTGAGCTGTTGGTTGAACTGTTTCGTTTAGAAGTGCCAGAAATTAATGATGATTTGATTGAAATTAAAGGTGCAGCACGTGATTCTGGTCTGCGAGCAAAAATTGCCGTATTAGCTAAAGAGTCGCGTATTGATCCGGTGGGTGCATGTGTGGGAATGCGTGGCTCACGTGTTCAGGCTGTTACTAATGAACTAGCGGGTGAGCGAGTTGATATTATTTTGTGGGATGAAGATCCCGCTCGTTTTGCCATTAATGCAATGGCCCCAGCAGAAGTATTATCGATAGTTGTAGATGAAGATGCCCATAGTATGGATATTGCGGTTGAGGATGAACAGCTTTCTCAAGCCATTGGCCGAGGAGGTCAAAACGTACGGTTGGCAAGCCAGTTAACTGGCTGGGAATTGAATGTTATGTCTGCAGCTGATGCCGAGCAAAAAGCAGAGTCTGAGACTGGCGACATAATTAAGATATTCATGAAAGATTTGGATGTGGATGAAGATGTTGCTTTAATCCTTGCACAAGAAGGCTTTTCCAGTCTTGAAGAAGTAGCCTATGTGCCTGAGCAAGAAATGCTTGAGATTGAAGAGTTTGATGCTGATATCGTGACAGAATTACGGTCACGGTCTCGAGATGTATTGCTCACTCGAGCTATAGCAAATGAAGAACAACTAGAGTCAGCTGAACCAGCTGAAGATCTAATTAATATGGAAGGTATGACCAAAGAGCTCGCTTTGACACTTGCAAGCAAAGGTATCGCTACGTTAGATGATTTAGCGGAACAAGCTGTTGACGAACTTATTGAAATCGAAAGCATTGATGAACAGCAAGCCGCTGCTCTGATCATGAAAGCTCGAGAGTCATGGTTTGCTGAAGAAGAAACAGGGGCAGGGGAGTAGTCAATGAGCGATATGATAGTTAAGGATTTAGCCGATACGGTAGGTGTTACTGCCGACCGTCTGGTTGAACAATTAAATGAAGCGGGTATTAAGGTTTCTAAGCCCGAAGATCAGATTACTGAAGAGCAAAAGCAAACATTACTAAGCTTTCTGCAGGATCGTCACGGTAAATCAACCGATAGTACGATTGCCGCCCCTAAAAAAATCACGTTAAAACGTAAATCTGTTAGTGAAATTAAATTAGCGGGTGCAGCGAAACGCGGCGGTAAAAGTGTCAGCGTTGAAGTGCGTAAAAAAAGAACGTATGTAAAACGCAGTGCTGCGGAAGAAGCCGAAGCGGCAGCAGAGTTGCTTCAACAAGAAGAGGCAGCAGCAAAAGCAGCGGAAGCAGAAAAGCTTGAACAAGCGCGTTTACTTCAAGAAGAAGCTGATCGTAAGCAGCAAGAAGAAGCAAAAAAAGAGCAAGCGGAAGCGGAAGAGGCAGAACGTGAAGCAGCGGTTATCGCCACAGCAGTAGAAGCAGAAAAATTAGCAGCTGAAGAAGCACGTCTTGCCGCCGAAGAAGAACAAAAAGCATTAGCAGAAGAAGCAAAACAAGAAAAAGCGAATAAAACAGCCAAAAAAGCAGATACAAAAGCAGATGCAAAAGCAGATACAAAAGCAGATACAAAAGCAGATACAAAAGCAGATACAAAAAAAGCGAAGCCGGCTGAAAAACAATTAACAGCATCTCAAATCGCACATAAAAAATTAGAAGAAGCAGATGCAAAGCGCCGAGCAGCAAATTTAGCTAGAGTTGAAGCAGAAAAAGCATTAATAGCACGTAGGAAAGCACGTCTAGAAGAAGCTGAGCTTGAGAAGGAAAGAGCTAAAGCGAAAGCGTTAGCAGACGAACAAGCAAAAGAGAAAAAAGCGGCACGTAGTAAGGCTAAAGAAGCTGAAAAGCCAGCCTCGCCGACAGCTACACCTAGCACAACTGATAAACCGGCCCGCCGTGGTCGTCGTGATGATCGGTTTGAACGTAAAGAACTTCATGTGACTGCTGGTAAATCTGGCCGTCGGAAGAAGAAAAAAGGCGGGCGCCGAGAAACTACACTTCAAGTTGAAACATCAACAGAGCATGGTTTCTCAATGCCAACTGCACCGGTAGTGCATGAGGTTGATGTACCTGAAACAATTAGTGTGTCTGAACTAGCGCTGCGCATGTCAGTAAAAGCAGCTGAGGTGATCAAAGCATTAATGGGCCTCGGGACAATGGCAACGATTAACCAAGTGCTTGATCAAGATACTGCGACGATTGTTATTGAAGAAATGGGCCATGTAGCGAAACCGGTTCAAGATAACGAAATCGAAATGGCTTTAGAAGTAGCTTCAGAGGATGCAGGCGAATTAACTAGCCGCGCACCTGTGGTAACTGTAATGGGCCACGTTGACCATGGTAAAACATCATTACTTGATTATATCCGTACAACTAAAGTCACGAGTGGTGAAGCGGGTGGTATTACCCAGCATATTGGTGCATATAGAGTTAAAACAAGTCGTGGTGAAATAGCGTTCTTAGATACACCTGGCCATGCTGCATTTACAGAAATGCGCTTACGAGGTGCAAAAGTAACCGATATTGTTATTCTGGTCGTGGCTGCTGATGATGGCGTGATGCCTCAGACTATTGAAGCAGTACAGCATGCAAAAGCTGCCGAGGCAACGTTGATAGTTGCGGTCAATAAAATTGATAAAGACGACGCGAATCCTGATCGTGTAAAACAAGAATTAGCAAATCATGACGTTATTCCTGATGATTGGGGTGGTGATGTTCAATTTATTTCAGTATCTGCCTTAACTGGGCAGGGTGTGGATGAGTTATTAGATGCGATTTCACTTCAAGCTGAAATGATGGAGTTAGCTGCACCAACTGATGGACCCGCTAAAGGCGCAGTTATTGAAGCTCGTCTAGATAAAGGCCGGGGCACTGTGGTGACTGTTCTTGTACAGAGCGGTACGCTGAAAAAAGGCGATATTGTCGTAGTCGGCCAAGAGTATGGTCGTGTACGGGCTTTGTTTAATGAACAAGGTGAGCCTATGAAGGAGGCCGGTCCGTCAACACCGGTTGAAGTACTTGGTTTATCGGGTACTCCGATGTCTGGCGATGAACTACAAGTTGCTCCTGATGAGCGCAAAGCACGTGAAATTGCTAACTTCCGTCTAACCAAGGCTCGTGACCTTAAAATGGCGAAACAACAAGCTGCCAAATTGGACGAAATGTTTAGCAAAATGGAAAGCGGGGATGTCAAAACGCTCAACGTTATGGTTAAAGCCGATGTGCATGGTTCAGCAGAAGCGGTGAGCCAAGGCTTAGTTAAACTGTCTACCGACAAAATAAAAGTTAGAGTCATTGCTTCAGGTGTTGGTGGTATTAACGAAACTGATGCACAGCTTGCTGCATCGTCAGATGCAATCCTTATTGGCTTTAATGTGCGTGCAGATAACGTTGCCCGTAAAATCATTGCTGAGAAAGGCTTGGATGTTCAATATTTCAGTATTATTTACGATTTATTGGATGTAGTAACCAATGCCATGACGGGTATGTTAGAACCAGTCTATAAAGAAGAAATTATTGGTTTAGCTCGCGTAGATGATGTCTTCCGTTCACCGAAGTTCGGTGCCATTGCAGGTTGTTTGGTTACTGAAGGTACGATTAAACGTAGTAATCCTATTCGTGTATTGCGTGATAACGTTGTTATTTATGAAGGTGAGTTAGAGTCATTACGCCGCTTTAAAGATGATGTTAACGAGGTTCAGTCTGGTGTTGAATGTGGTATCGGTGTGAAAAATTACACTGACGTTCAGGCGGGTGATCAGATTGAAGTCTACGAACGTGTCTTAATGAAACCAACGTTGTAATCAGATGGCCAGAGAATTTAGTCGAACCAATCGAATTAGTGAAGTCGTCATGCGTGAACTAGCGCAGATGATTCAACTTGAGTTATCCGATCCGCGCGTAGGCATGGTGACGGTATCTCATGTTGATGTCACTTCAGATCTTAAATATGCCAAAGTGTTTATAACACGATTGAATGGATTTGATTCAGACCAAGATGTGAAGGAATGTCTGAAAGGTCTGTCAAATGCAGCAGGTTTTTTACGCCGTGGTTTGGCCAAGCGAGTAGAGTTGCGCGCAATACCTGAATTGCGATTCCTTTATGATAAATCGCTGGAACATGGTTTTCATATGGACGATTTGATCGCTAAGGCTAATGCCAACATTACAGACGACTAAATAGCCAGATGGGACGTCGTAATAAAAAAGGTCGTGACATTACCGGCATTATTGTTGTAGATAAACCGACAGGCCGAAGTTCAAACCATGTGTTGCAACAAGTTAAACGATTGTTTGATGCCAAGAAAGCTGGACATACCGGCAGCTTGGATCCACTCGCAACTGGTCTATTACCTATCTGTCTTGGTGAGGCAACTAAAGTCTCATCCTATTTGTTAGATGCAGATAAGCGTTATCAAGTCACCTGCCAACTCGGTGTAATTACCGACAGTGGTGACTCCGATGGCAAGGTGATTGAAACGAATAAGGTTCCTGAATTTAACGAAACAGATTTATTGCCTCTGATTGCAAAGTTCATTGGCGAACAAGATCAAGTTCCTCCCATGTATTCGGCATTGAAATATAACGGTCAACCTTTGTATAAGCTTGCTCGCCAAGGTATCGAGGTTGAGCGTAAATCGCGTAAAATAACGATATACGATATTAATTTGTTGTCATGTACTTCTGACTCATTCACTTTAGATGTAACATGTAGTAAAGGCACGTATATTCGCACCTTAGTCGAAGATATTAGCCACGCTTTAGGCTGTGGCGGTCATGTGATAATGTTGCGACGTGTTGAGGTGGCGGGCTATCAGGAAGCGCAGTCAATATCGATTGAACAATTGGACTTAATCGCTGAGCAAGAAGGCATAGCCGCATTAGATAAATGTCTCTTGCCGACGGAAGATGCTTTGCCAGACTGGCCTGCAATTGATGTGTCGGATGAGATGGTCACTGCATTAAGGTTTGGTCAGGCGGTGCAAGTGGAACAGCCATTTGAACGCGCAAATGTACGTTTGTTTGATCAAGACCAACAGTTCCTCGGTTTGGGTGAGATGTCTGAGAATGGCTCAGTAGCACCTAAACGCGTATTTGTTTTAGCGGCAGAGCAGTAAAGTGCTTGTTTATATGAGAAAATCTGCGTAAAATGCCGCATCTTTGAAGGGTTGGGTATTTTGGTCATTCGGACTAAAGTAACCCAGAATTTAACTAGTAGCCTAATATAAGAACGGCTACATAAAAAGTTGGAGTTTTTAATGTCATTATCACTTGAGCAAAAACAAGAAATCATTGCTAAACATGGCCGCACAGAAGGCGACACAGGTTCTGCAGAAGTACAAATTGCGTTGTTAACAGCACGTATCACAAACTTATCAGATCACTTTAAAACAAACATTCATGACCACCATTCACGTCAAGGTTTGTTAAAAATGGTAAGCGGCCGTCGTAAAATGCTTGATTACTTGAAAAAATCAAATGTCACTCGTTACCGTGATTTAATCGCAGAATTAGGTTTACGCCGTTAACATTGTTTTCGGTAATTTACCTTCTGCAAAAAACAATGCTTAAGTGCATTGCTATAGATTTGTAGTATGAAAAATGCCCCTGATACACAAGCTGTATCAGGGGCATTTTTGTTTTAAATTTTAATTTTTAGTCGTGAAATTAACTTCATGGCATGTCATTCCAGAGAAAGGAAAAGAAACAGTGAATTCAATTAAAAAGACAGTTCAATATGGCGATCATATTCTAAGTCTTGAAACAGGAAAAATTGCCCGTCAAGCAAGCGGTGCAATTATCGCAAGCCTAGGCGAAACATCAGTCATGGTGACCGTTGTAGGTAAGAAAAATGTCCAACCAGGTCAAGATTTCTTTCCTTTAACAGTTAATTACCAAGAACGTACTTATTCTGCCGGTAAAATTCCTGGTGGTTTCTTTAAACGTGAAGGTCGCCCTTCTGAAAAAGAAACACTGACATGTCGTTTAATCGATCGACCATTACGTCCTTTATTCCCGAAAGGATTTTTGAATGAAGTGCAAGTGATTGCAACGGTTGTTGCTTTAGACCCTGCAATCGACCCAGATATTCCTGCGATGATTGGTGCTTCAGCAGCATTAGCCATTTCTGGTATTCCATTTAATGGTCCAATTGCTGGTGCTCGTGTTGGTTATATTGATGGCAGTTACGTATTAAACCCAAGCAAAGAGCAATTAAAAACGAGTGAGTTGGATTTAGTTGTAGCGGGTACTGACAGTGCAGTTTTGATGGTTGAATCTGAAGCGTCAGAACTACCAGAAGAAGTAATGCTTGGTTCAGTAATGTTTGGTCATGAGCAATTACAAACTGCAATCAAACTAGTCAATGAGTTAAAAGCAGAAGCGGGTAAAGAAGCATGGGATTGGACTGCTCCTGAAAAAGATCCTGCTATCTATGATGCGGTTAAAGAAACTGCTTACGCAGGTATTGAAAAAGCATACTTAATTAGCGACAAAATGGTTCGTCAAGATGAGTTAGCACAAGTACGAAATACAGCTGTTGAAGCGTTAGCTGGTGAAGAGTCAGCATTATCTGCAGATGATGTTAAAGGTGCGTTTGCTAAATTAGAAAAAGAATTAGTTCGTGGTCGCATCATTGCTGGTGAACCACGCATTGATGGTCGTGATACAGCAACGGTTCGTAACGTTACTGTTGAAACAACCGTTTTACCTCGCGTTCATGGTTCAGCGTTATTCACACGTGGTGAAACTCAAGCCGTTGTCGTTGCAACGTTGGGTGCTGAGCGTGATTCACAAACGATTGATGCGGTTGAAGGCGAATATCGCGACCGTTTCATGTTGCATTACAACTTCCCTCCATTCTGTGTGGGTGAAACTGGTTTTGTTGGTTCACCTAAACGTCGTGAAATTGGTCATGGTAAATTAGCAAAACGTGGTATTGCTGCGGTAATGCCTTCAGCTGAAGAATTCCCGTACGTAGTTCGTGTGGTTTCAGAAATCACTGAATCAAACGGTTCAAGCTCGATGGCTTCTGTTTGTGGTACTAGCTTGGCATTGATGGATGCTGGTGTTCCTATCAAGGCACCTGTTGCAGGTATTGCAATGGGCTTGATTAAAGAAGATAACGGCTACGCGGTATTAACTGATATCTTGGGTGATGAAGATCACCTTGGTGATATGGACTTTAAAGTAGCCGGTACTGATAAAGGTATCACTGCTCTTCAAATGGATATCAAGATCGAAGGTATCAACGAAGAAATCATGCGTACTGCATTAGCACAAGCGCGTGATGGTCGTTTAACCATTCTTGAAACAATGAATGCAAACCTTTCGTCACACCGTGAAGAAATGTCTGAATTTGCTCCGCGAATTATTACTATCAAGATCAACTCTGACAAGATCCGTGACGTAATTGGTAAAGGTGGCGCAACAATCCGTGCCTTGACTGAAGAAACGGGTGCGACGATCGATATTCAAGATGACGGTACAGTGATGATCTTCTCATCAGACTTTAATGCTGGCCAAGAAGCACAACGCCGCATTGAAGACATCACCGCTGACGTAGAAGTAGGTAAAATCTACGAAGGTCGTGTTGCTAAATTGATGGACTTTGGTGCGTTTGTCACTATATTGCCTGGTAAAGATGGCTTGGTTCATATTTCACAAATCTCTGACGAACGTGTAGAGAACGTGAGTGACAAATTATCTGAAGGCGATACTATTCAAGTAAAAGTACTAGAAGTTGACCGTCAAGGTCGTATTCGTCTAAGCATGAAAGCGGTTAATGAAGAAAGTAATGACTAATTAACCCCGTTTTATGTACACTTAGAAGCCCCGTTTATCGGGGCTTTTTTGTATCTGTCATTTTATTGAGATAGTTGATGCGCTTTATTTTAGTGTTCATTTTAAGTTGTAGTTTTTTTCCGCTACATGCTGAGGAAATACGCTTAGCTGCGGCAACTAATTTGCGTTATGTTATGCCTGTACTGGCACAACAGTTTGAACAGAATACTGGGCACCACTTAGCGGTTTCATATGCAGCTTCCGGTACATTAACAACTCAGATTTTGCATGATGCACCATTTGAGCTGTTTTTATCTGCGAATCCTGACTATATAAATCGACTGGTAGAAGCGGGAAAAACAGACAGTAAAGTTATTAACTATGCTCAAGCGCAATTGGCTGTCTATGCAGCCAACCATTCAAAATTAGAATTAGATAAAGACCTATACGCTTTGGCCACGGCAATAGATAATGGCAGTTTAAATAAAGTGGTGATTGCTAACCCGAAGCATGCGCCCTATGGCCATGCGGCAAAATCGGTGTTAGAAAAAGCAGGTATATGGCAAGCGATACAAGCACATTTATTGATTGCTGAAAATGCATCGCAGGCGGTACAATTTACGATGTCTACATCGGTTGACGCAGGTTTTGTACCCTACTCACATGTAATTCACGCTAAATTAAAATCAACAGGTCGCTTTGTGAAACTCGATAGCATGTTGCCTCAACAAGCGGTATTGATTAAAGGTGCTACTGAGCCAGCCAGCCAGTTTATGAGTTTCCTTCAAACTGAGGCCGCGGCCAGCATTCTCATAAAACATGGTTTTGTTGTTAAGGATATAGAGTAAAAATGGATTGGCAGGCATTTGAAGTTTCTATCAAGTTAGCATTACTTACGAGTGTTAGCTTATTGCCAATTGGCCTAGCCTTAGCTTATCTACTTGCCAACACTAAGTTTGTTGGCCGTGAAGTGCTAGAAGCAGCGATTACTTTGCCATTAGTGTTGCCGCCTACAGTCTTAGGCTATTTTTTACTGGTAGGCCTAGATTCAAACAGCTTCTTTGGCGGTATGTTTGTGTCCTTAACGGGGCATACCTTAGCCTTTTCATTTACTGGCTTGTGGTTCGCCTCCATCATCTATAGTTTACCGTTTGCTGTGCAACCTATGTTACGTGCAATGGAAACGATTGAGCCTGAAATCAGAGAAGCGGCGTGGTGTAGCGGCCTATCGAAGTGGAAAACGTTTTTTAAAATTGAACTGCCTTTGGCTTGGCCAGGTATTATCACCGCCATGGTATTAAGTTTCTCCCATACCTTAGGTGAGTTTGGTGTGGTATTGATGATAGGCGGTAATATCGCCGGTGAAACACGTACCTTATCCATTGCGATTTACGATAGTGTTTTAGCATTTGAATCAGAACAAGCAAAATCGATGTCGTTAATTTTATTGTTGATCGCGTTGGTCTCTATTTCGGTCGTATTTCTATTTAATCGTTCACGATCACGCGTGGTACGGCTGTAGTTATGTTGAAAGTAAATTTACAGCAATCATCACCGATTCCATTAGATGTAGAACTGCACTGTAAGAACGGTGAGATTTTAGCTTTAGTGGGGCCTTCTGGCGCAGGGAAATCAACTGTACTTCGTTGTATCGCTGGTCTGCACTCAGCAAAGTTTGGCCAAATCAATTGCTCTGATCAAGTATGGTTTGATAGAGACAACAAAAAGGATTTCACACCTCAACAACGACGAATAGGCATGGTATTCCAAAACTATGCCTTGTTTCCCCACCTAACTGTGTATGACAATATCCGACTTGCATTAGCCGAGCAGAGCCAGAGTGAGAAGAAAATTGCTCAGCTGTTAGAACAAGTGCATTTAACAGGGCTGGAACAACGTTACCCAAACCAACTCTCCGGTGGTCAACAACAACGGGTAGCCATAGCACGCGCATTGGCACGAGAACCAGAGGTTCTGTTACTAGATGAACCTTTTTCTGCCGTTGATAAAGTCACACGACGAAAGCTGTATTTGGAGTTAAATACATTACGACGCAGCCTAGATATGCCAATAATTTTAGTTACACATGACTTAGATGAAGCCGCTATGTTGGCCGATAGTATTTGTGTTATTCATAATGGTAAAACCTTACAACAAGGGCAACCAGATCAGGTATTACACAGTCCTAAAAATGTTGAAGTAGCACGGCAAGTTGATGTAAGAAATTTATCTATCGCTAAATTGGTTGATGTCGAAGGTAGCCTGAAACTAAAGTGGCATGAATATCTACTCAACGTGGATGATGTGGCTGAATTTACAAGCGGCCAGACAGTGCATTGGATCGTATCACCCGCCAAAATATTATTACATCAACGAGTCAGGCCTTCACGTGGCGAGCATGAAAACCCGGTCACTGGCGTGATTCAAGAAATGATCACATTAAAAGGTATTACTACGGTATTACTTATTATCGAGGATACCCATAATGAAATGCTACAAATGGATGTGCCTGAACATGTAGCGATGCGAAATAAACTATTAATTGGAGATAGTATTACCGTATCAATATTGAGTGATGCGATACACCTCATGCAGGACTAATGTAGAATAGCGTGTTTCCCAAAATACATAATACGCTCCATGGCTGAATTACTTGCAGAACTTAATAAACGACGCACCTTTGCTATCATCTCGCATCCCGATGCGGGTAAAACCACGCTGACTGAAAAACTATTGTTTTTCAGTGGTACGATTCAGGCGGCGGGTAGTGTCAAATCACGTAAAACCGATCGCCATGCAACATCTGATTGGATGGAGATGGAAAAAGAACGTGGTATTTCTGTTACTTCATCCGTAATGCAGTTTAAACATAATGATCGTATTGTTAATTTATTAGATACGCCGGGCCATGCGGACTTTTCTGAAGATACTTATCGGACATTAACTGCCGTTGACTCAGCGTTAATGGTGATTGATATTGCTAAAGGTGTTGAGCAACGCACCATTAAATTAATGGAAGTGTGTCGCTTACGCGATACACCGATTTTAACCTTTATTAATAAGATGGATAGGGAAGGACGTGATCCCATTGATATCTTAGATGAGGTTGAATCTATTCTTAATATTCGCTGTGCCCCGATTACCTGGCCGATTGGTATGGGAAAAAATTTCAAGGGTATCTTCCATCTAGAAAAAGACAGTGTTCATCTTTTTGAGCCTCATAGTGATCAAGTTGGTGAAATAGTTGAAGGCTTGGATAATCCTCGTTTAGACGAATTGTTCGGTGATATGGCTGAGGAATTACGTGAAGAAATTGATTTAGTACGTGGTGCAAGTCATGAATATGATCATGAGGCTTTTTTAGCGGGTGAATTGTCCCCAGTATTTTTTGGCAGTGCGATGAATAATTTCGGTATAACCGAATTAATGGATTCATTTGTGGACATTGCGCCTGCACCACAAGGCCGGGCAACCAAAACAAGACACGTTGAGGCCAGTGAAGAGCCGTTTAGTGGTTTTGTCTTTAAGATCCAAGCCAATATGGATCCCAAGCATCGAGATCGCATTGCCTTTTTACGCGTGTGTTCAGGGCAGTATAAAAAAGGTATGAAGATACGTCACGCTAGAACGGGTAAAGACGTCGTTATCGCCAATGCGGTGACCTTTATGGCGGCAGAGCGTGCCCAAGCTGAAGAGGCCTGGCCGGGTGACATCATGGGTTTACATAATCATGGCACGATTCAGATTGGTGATACCTTCACTCAAGGTGAAGATCTTCAGTTCACAGGTATTCCCTATTTTGCACCGGAATTATTCCGTCGCGTTCGATTAAAAGATCCACTGAAGATGAAAGCCTTATTAAAAGGCTTGCAACAATTAAGTGAAGAAGGCGCTACCCAGCTGTTTCGACCATTGGAAAATAATGATTTGATTTTGGGTGCGGTCGGTGTCTTGCAATTTGATGTGGTTGTGCACCGCTTAAAAGGTGAGTACAACGTTGATTGTGTTTATGAACCCGTACAGGTCTATACCGCACGCTGGGTATATTGTGATGACTCAAAGAAATTAGAAGAGTTTAAGAAAAAAGCAGCATTGAATTTAGCTTTAGATGGCGCGGGAGGCTTGACTTACATTGCGCCTACTAGAGTAAATCTTGATTTAACCATCGAACGCTGGCCTGAGATCGAATTCAAATCTACACGTGAACATACCTAATAATACTGTGTAGACCGTTTGCGGAGCCTTTTTAAATCGAACTAAGCGTTGGGCCAGTTACAATTGAATAGGCCACTATGCTCACGATAAGAAAGTAGATTATTCTAGGTATCCACTCAGCTAAAAAGTTGTCTTGGGCGATTAACTCATTACGTTTAATGTTGGTGAAGTGTTGAATAGTTTCAGCTAGTTTGCCACTTTCTTCTCCAATTTTTATTTGTTGAATGATCTTTTCATCCATTTCAGGAACGAGTCTTAAAGATTCCGTCAAGCTGCTCCCCTTGTTAATTGCCGAGGCAGCAGGATTAAATTTAGATCCAAATAAAGGGTTGTTGATAGTGTTGATTGCTTTTGGTAACGCCTCTGATATGGCGATACCTGCAGATAACATTAAACTCAGATACGTTAAGAAATTATTAATTTGTCTAGTAAGGAACCATTTTGAAATCCAAGGCAGTAATAGTTGTAGTTGATAGATAGATTTAGCAAGTCCGAGAAATTTAAGCGGGCCACGCGTTAACCAACTGACTAAGTTAAGGATGATATAGAAGAGTAGGGCGATTCTAAGCAGTGTTCCGATACTAGCCCAAAGATACTCCGATGCTGAAATTGTATTTACTATTAAAGCGGGCAGAGGCTGAATAAAAATGAATAGGGTTAATATTAATACAGGCAAAGAGAGTTTTGTTTTTATCTGCTTAATGTTTATTGCTTTGTTAGCGTAGAGCTTAGCGAGTTGCTTATAAACGTTTTCCATATTACCGCTGGTTTCGCCAGCATGAATGATCTCTTTATCAAACGTTGAAAAAATACCAGCATTAAATCCCGATTCAGTAATCGACTTGCCTGCTTTCAGGTATTGTTGAAATAGTTTAAGGTGTTTGGTGGTTTTGTTGTGATGACTATCCAGTACTTCCACAGCATGTTGTGGTGTCAGGCCTGCCTCCTCCATACGAGAAAGTTGCAGATATAGATCAGCTTTTAGCTGGCTCGAATTGATTGATGGTAACGTTGGTTTCATCAAACTAATATCATTGTTGAAAAGAATGAATGGAGACTAACATGCTTATATCACTACTGAAACTTGCCTTTTTTACTCATTCTGAAGCAGAATAACACTAAGCCTGTTAATTCAAAGAGGGTAAGTGGAATGAAAGTAAGGACCATTACTAAGAATAAAGGTAAACCTGTGATTGGTTTAGGGCCTGAAGACTCTTTAGATCACGCCGTAACCTTAATGATGGATCATCGAATCGGTTCTCTGGTAGTGACTCAGAACGATGAACTAGTAGGCATACTCTCTGAGCGAGACTTATTAACCATTTTGCATGAAAAACATGCGATGTGGACGCCCCTTACCGTATCTCATGCTATGACGCCAAATCCAATCACTTGTCATCCAGATAATACGTTGGAAGAAGTGATGAAAATGATGGTAGATCACAATATTCGTCATTTACCGGTGGTTTATGATGGTAAGTTGGAAGGTATGTTATCGATAACTGATATTGTGGAAGAGTTACTTAAAAAGGCCCAGTTTGAGAATAAACTTCTTAAAAACTATATCCAGAATTGGCCAGATCAGGAAGATGCCACTGCTGAATAGATTATTACGATAGCTTGCTTAGTTGGAAACAGATTTATTTTTCTAAAGGAAACGTATCGGTTCTTATGGTTTGAAGCTTGTTTTCATCGGCAAAGTCAGTAAGAAACTCAAATAACATTTCATCATCTTCTTCTAAGCTTGCATCAATCACCACACATTTCACGCCTTCGATTGCCGCGAGTTTTACATTAGGGTGAAAAATAATCCGGCGGCCAGGGCCATAAGTTGCAACGGCACCACACAGGCGTTCAGCCCAATCGCTAGGGCGAAATTTATTACCGTCTTGTGTAAGGCCTTGGATGATGACCTTGCCAGTTGTTGCCATTATAGATGTGTCCAAAAAGTGTAATTTGCTAAACAGCACAATATATTACTGCAAATCATACTGCTAACGTAATCATAAATAGAAAAATAAACTTGTTTCAATGATTTAGGTCAGCAACAAAAACCCGTATAATTAGCCGTTTCCGTTGATTTTGAACCTACGAGTGAACTAGTGGCCGATTATAAACAGACCCTTAACCTACCCGCAACCAAGTTTCCGATGAAGGCTGGTTTGCCTAACCGTGAACCTTTAATTTTAAAGCGTTGGCAGGATATTAATCTGTACGAAAAAATGCGTGAGAAGGCAAAAGGTCGACCTGCATTTATTTTGCATGATGGTCCTCCATACGCCAATGGAGATATTCATATTGGCCACGCAGTTAATAAAATTCTTAAAGATATTATTCTTAAGTCAAAAACGCTAAGTGGTTTTGATACGCCGTATGTGCCGGGCTGGGATTGTCATGGTTTGCCAATCGAACTGAATGTTGAAAAGAAAATTGGTAAACCAGGTAAAAAAGTAACAGCAGCCGAGTTTAGAACGGCATGTCGTGTTTATGCCCAAAAACAAGTTGATGGCCAGCGTGAAGATTTTAAACGTTTAGGTGTATTGGCAGAGTGGGATAACCCATATCTGACCATGGACTTTAGCTTTGAAGCTGACATTATTCGCACCTTGAATGAAATTGTGAAACAAGGTCATTTACATAAAGGTGTAAAGCCTGTTCATTGGTGTGTTGATTGTGGCAGTGCTTTGGCTGAAGCTGAAGTTGAATACGAAGACAAAACATCACCCGCAATTGATGTTCGTTTTACGGTTGTTGATAACGCTGCATTTGAAGCTGCTACTAACTCAACGGGTACAGGAAAAATCAGTGTACCTATTTGGACAACCACACCGTGGACATTGCCTGCTAACCAAGCGGTTTCATTAAATCCTGCTTACGATTATGTTGTGGTGCAAGCGGGTGATGAACGTTTGTTATTAGCAGCAGAATTATATGAATCAGCATTAGAACGCTACGGCATGACAGGTGAAGTCATTGCGCGTTGTAAAGGTGAAGATGTTGAAGGTTTATTGTTACAACACCCATTTTATGACAAACAAGTGCCTCTTATCTTAGGTGACCATGTGACTGCCGAAGCCGGTACGGGTGCCGTTCATACTGCCCCTGGTCATGGTCAAGATGATTTCACTGTTGGTTTAAAATATGACTTAGAAGTTTATAACCCTGTTGGTTCAAATGGTGTCTTCTTACCGGATACTGAGATCTTTGCCGGTCAGTCGGTATTTAAGGCGAATCCTAATGTCATTGAATTATTGATTGAAAAAGATGTATTGCTAAAACATGTCGATATTCAACATAGCTATCCACATTGTTGGCGTCATAAAAGCCCGATTATTTTTCGTGCGACCCCACAATGGTTTGTCAGCATGGATCAAAGTGGTCTGCGAAAAGCGGCAATGGATGCAATTACCGATACACAATGGATGCCTGAATGGGGTCAGAAACGTATTGAAGGCATGGTTGAAGGACGCCCAGATTGGTGTGTATCTCGCCAACGTACTTGGGGGGTACCGATCCCATTATTTGTGCATCAACAAACAGGTGAACTGCATCCAAAAACTCAGGAATTAATGGAGCAAGTTGCTCAGAAAGTTGAGCAGCAAGGCATTGATGCCTGGTTTGAATCAGAGATTAGCGACTGGTTAGGCGATGAAGCCGCAGATTATGACAAAGTAAGTGATACTTTAGATGTATGGTTTGATTCAGGTGTTTCCCATGCCTGTGTCTTAGCGCGTCGTGATTACTTAAACAGTCCTGCTGATTTGTACTTGGAAGGCAGTGACCAACACCGTGGATGGTTCCAGTCTTCTTTATTAACATCGATAGCCTCAACCGGTAAAGCACCCTATAAAGCAGTTTTAACTCATGGTTTTGTGGTGGATGCTAACGGCAAGAAAATGTCGAAATCAGTAGGTAATGTGGTTGCACCACAAAAAGTAGTTAATAACTTGGGTGCTGATATTATTCGTTTATGGGCAGCATCGTCAGACTATAGTGCTGAAATGAGCGTATCAGATGAGATTTTAAAACGTACTGCTGATTCATACCGACGTATTCGAAACACAGCCCGTTATTTATTATCGAATTTATCTGATTTTAATCCGGCAACAGATTTAGTTAACCACGAAGATATGTTGGCATTAGATCAATGGGCGGTTGATCGTGCTTATGAATGTCAGCAAACAATTGTTGAAGCCTACGATAAGTATCAGTTCCACACGATTTATCAGCAAATTCATAATTTCTGTGCCCAAGAAATGGGTAGTTTGTATTTAGATATCACTAAAGATCGTCAATATACAATGCAGGGAAGTAGCGTAGGTCGCCGTTCGGCTCAGACAGCGATGTATCATATATTGGAAGCGTTAACACGTTGGATGTCGCCTATCTTGTCATTTACTGCCGATGAGTTATGGGAGTATTTACCCGGTGAGCGTAACGAGTCAGTATTTTTGAATACATGGTATGAAGGTTTATCTCCTTTAGCTGCGGATGCAGACTTAGATTTAGCTTTCTGGAATCAAGTGTTTGAAGTGCGTGATGCGACTTCGAAAGAACTGGAAGCCTTACGAAATGATGGCAAAATTAAAGGTGGTTTAACGGCTGAAGTTAGTCTTTATGCTGAACCAGAACTTTTGGCCCAATTAGAGAAACTGGGTGATGAATTGAAATTTATTTTAATTACCTCACGAGCAAGCTTATTAGCTGCTACTGACAAACCGACCGATTCAATTGCCACATCAGTTGAAGGTCTATCTTTGGTGTTATCAGCATCGGAGAATAATCGCTGTGATCGTTGCTGGCATCAAACTGAAGAAGTAGGTCAAGACGATACGCACCCTGAACTTTGTAATCGTTGCATCGATAATGTCGATGGTGACGGTGAACAGCGTTCGTTTGCATAAGTTTAAAAGCAGCTGATTATGTTGAAGTGGTTATGGTTAAGTGCTCTGGTTTTGGTATTAGACCAAGCATCAAAATGGTTTATGTCCTCTTGGCTATCTTTGTATGAGACGGTTGCGGTAGTACCATTTTTTAATTTAACCATGGCTCATAACACAGGCGCGGCTTTTAGCTTTTTAGCACAGGCGGGTGGCTGGCAGCGTTGGTTTTTTGCTGTAATTGCATTCGTGGTTAGTGCTGTTTTATTCGTCTGGCTAAAGCGTTTGAACTCATCAGCAAGGCTAGAAGCCATATCTATCAGTTTGATTTTAGGTGGTGCAGTTGGAAACTTAATTGACCGTGTGCTCCTTGGCTATGTGGTCGACTTTTTGGACTTTTATAATTACTACGGTAGTTATCATTTTCCGGCATTTAATATTGCTGACTCAGCCATCTGTGTCGGTGCTGCATTATTAATTATTGATAGCTTTAGGCATAAGCAGGAGGACGCATGACATTTTGTGATTTAGCATTAGATTGCGTAACTAAGCTGCAACCTTATGTGCCTGGTAAGCCAATTGACGAGTTACAACGTGAGTATGGTTTAAGCGATATTGTTAAGTTAGCCTCAAATGAAAACCCGTTAGGCCCGTCGCCAGCAGCGATAGAGGCGGTAAATGCAGCCAGCCAAGAGCTGACTCGATACCCTGATGGTAATGGCTTTAGCTTAAAAACAGCATTGGCTGAAAAATATAAGCTTGGTGTAGATCAAATCACACTGGGCAACGGTTCTAACGATGTATTGGAAATGATTGCCAGAGCATTTGTATCACCAGTAGATGAAGTGATGTTTTCTCAGTATGCTTTTGCCGTTTATCCATTGGTGACCCAAGCGATTGGCGCTCAAGCCATCATTGCTCCAGCGAAAGATTATGGCCATGACCTCGATATGATGTTGAGTCTAGTCACTGCTAAAACTAAGTTAATATTCATTGCGAACCCGAATAATCCAACAGGCACACATTTATCTTCGACAGAGCTAGAACAGTTTGTGAAACAAGTGCCAGAACAAACGTTGGTTGTTATAGATGAAGCGTATGTTGAATATGGTGAACAACTGGAAAATACAATTGATTGGCTGGCTAAATATCCAAATCTAATCATTACTCGTACTTTTTCCAAGGCCTATGGCTTGGCAGGATTAAGAGTTGGTTATGCCTTATCTAATCCTGAAGTGGCAGATTTATTAAACCGTATCAGACAGCCATTTAATGTAAATAGCTTGGCTTTAGCAGCTGCAACTGCCGCTGTGAATGATGATGAATATTTAGTTAAAACTAAGCATGCTAATGATGCAGGTATGGCACAGTTATTAGCTGGATTTGAAGCTATGGGACTAACATCAATACCTTCAAAAGGTAATTTTGTGACGGTAGATGTTGGCAAGAAAGGTGATGACGTATTTGATGCTTTATTACATAAAGGTGTGATTGTCAGACCTGTGGCCAACTACGGTTTACCTCGACATATTCGAGTCAGTATTGGGCTAAAGTCTGAAAATCAACGATTTTTAACTGCTTTAGCTGAAGTATTAGGACAATAACTATGATTAATCAGTTAGCGATTATCGGCGTCGGTCTAATTGGTGGCTCGTTATCATTAGCCTTGAAAAAGGCGGGTATGGTTAAAGAAGTCATTGGTTATTCTCGTACTGAAGAAGTGCGCCAGCAAGCCTTAGAGTTGGGTGTGATAGATAAAGTGGCGAATAGTATTGCTGAAGCTGTACAGGATGCAGATGTCATCTTTCTTGCAGTACCTATGGCTGCGATGGAACCGGTTTTAGTTGAGCTTGCTGAGCATGTTAAAGAAGGTGCCATTATCACTGATGGAGGAAGTGCTAAAGCTCAAGTAGTTACAGCTGCTAAATCTGCCTTAGGTGATAAGTTCAGCCAGTTTGTGCCAGGACATCCAATAGCAGGAACTGAGCGTAGTGGACCGGAAGCGGCTTTTGCTACTTTGTATCAAGATCATCGTGTGGTCTTAACCCCTGTTGAAGAAACAAATGCCGATGCACTGGCTGCAGTTAGGGATATGTGGCAACAAACAGGTGCAGAAGTATTTGATATGGACGTTGAACATCACGATGTGGTGTTAGCTGCGACCAGCCACTTGCCTCATGTATTAGCCTTTAATTTGGTGGGGATGCTGGCTGACCGTGATGATTGCGATGATGTTTTGCGCTATGCCGCTGGCGGTTTTAGAGATTTTTCACGTATTGCTTCTAGCGATGCGGTGATGTGGCGGGATATTTGTTTAACTAATAAAGATGCGATTTTAGGTTTATTGCATCAATATCACCAAGATCTAAACAAAATAGAAGCTGCGATTGAAAATCAGGATGGCGATTATTTGATCGATGTATTTAAGCGTGCCAAACAAGCACGTGATACGCGATTTAATGAGCCAGGCTTAATTGATAATAGTGAAGTTTGAGTATGTGGAATTTGCCCACTTGGAATTAGAGTTAGTAGCGGAGTTGAAAGCGTGAGTAGCGAGCTTAATAAAAAATATATTGTTCAGCCGGGCGGTAAGTTACAGGGGAAATTCCGCGTACCTGGCGATAAATCAATTTCACATCGATCCATTATGTTGGGCTCATTAGCTGAAGGTACAACTCAGGTTAGTGGTTTTCTTGAAGGTGAAGATGCACTAGCGACATTAGCGACTTTTCGTGCCATGGGTGTTGAAATTGAAGGTCCAGAAAATGGTAACGTGACGATTCATGGCGTGGGTATGCATGGATTAAAAGCTGCTGATAAAGATATTTATTTAGGTAATTCAGGCACTTCAATTCGATTATTAAGTGGCCTGCTTGCCGGTCAGAATTTTGAGAGCACCTTAACTGGTGATACATCATTATCCGGTCGTCCTATGCGTCGGGTCACCGATCCTTTAGCTGAGATGGGTGCATCAATTGATAGTAATGAAGGCAAGCCACCATTAAAAATTAACGGTGGTAGCAAATTAAAAGGCATTAATTACGTTCTGCCAATGGCTAGTGCTCAGGTTAAGTCATGCGTGCTGTTAGCTGGTTTGTATGCCGAAGGTACAACTACAGTAAAAGAACCTGCGCCTACACGTGATCATACCGAGCGCATGTTACAAGGCATGGGGTATAAAGTTGAAGTTGATGGCGATACAGTAACAATTGAAGGTGGCGGCAAACTTACTGCAACATCAATTGATGTGCCAGCAGATATTTCATCGGCTACCTTTTTCATGGTAGGTGCCGCGATTTCAGAAGACTCAGATCTCACATTAACGCATGTAGGGATTAATCCAACGCGTATTGGTGTTATCAATATCCTACGTTTGATGGGCGCAGATATAACACTTTCAAATGAACGAGTGACAGGTGGTGAACCTGTGGCTGATATTCGTGTTAAATATGCGCCGCTTAAAGGGATTGATATTCCTGAAGAGCAAGTACCGTTAGCGATTGATGAATTCCCAGCCTTATTTGTAGCTGCAGCCTGCGCTGATGGTAAAACAGTATTAACGGGTGCAGAAGAATTACGCGTTAAAGAAAGTGATCGAATTCAAGCAATGGCAGATGGACTTGAAATTTTAGGTGTCGATGCTAAAGCAACACCAGACGGTATTATAATTCACGGTGGTCCGATAGGATCGGGTGAAGTCGAAAGCCATGGAGACCATCGAATTGCAATGTCATTTGCCATGGCTGGTTTGCAAGCTGGCGGTACGATTCAAATTAATGATTGTGCAAATGTAGCCACGTCATTTCCAAATTTTGTCGGTTTGGCAAGTGATGCAGGTTTAGAGATAGATGAACTCGATGACTGATTATCCTGTATTAACTATTGACGGTCCAAGTGGTTCTGGCAAAGGTACAATCGCACAATTAATGGCTAAAGAACTTGGTTGGCACTATTTAGATAGTGGTGCGATATACCGGGTGTTAGCACAAGCTGCGATAAAGCATCATATTGAATTTGATGATGAATTGGCATTGGCAGAGTTAGCCTCTGAATTAAAAGTCGTCTTTACTATAGAAGACGATCAGTTAATTGTTCGGTTAGAAGATGAAGATGTGAGCACTTTGATTCGATCTGAACAAGCAGGAAATGCAGCTTCAAAAGTAGCTGTTTTACCTACCGTTCGTGCCGCATTATTACAGCGGCAACGCGACTTTTGTCAGTCACCTGGTTTGGTAACTGATGGTCGGGATATGGGTACAGTTATCTTTCCACATGCAGTTTATAAGGTCTTTTTGAGTGCAAGTGCCGAAGAGCGTGCACAAAGAAGATATAAGCAGTTGAAAGAAAAAGGAATTGAGAGTAACCTTTCTGATCTTATTATAGAAATTTCCGAGCGAGATGTGCGAGATAGTCAACGTACGGCAGCGCCTTTAAGGCCAGCCGATGATGCGCTGTTACTAGATTCTACAACGATGGGAATTGATGCGGTTTTTGAGCGCGTTAGAGCACATTGCTCTGATGAACTTTAGGTGTTTATTACTAAATTTTAGGTAATGAACTTTTTTAACTTCCTGCTTTAGGCAGGTATTTTGGGCGATTCTATCAGTCTTAAGGTAGGGTCAAGGATAAATAATAATGAGCGAAAGCTTTGCTGAACTCTTTGAAGAGAGTCTAACTTCAACACCAATGCAACCAGGCAAAATTGTAACCGGTACGGTTGTCAATGTTGGTACTGATGTTGTCATGGTTAATGCTGGTCTTAAATCGGAAGGTGCGATTCCAGTAGAAGAATTTTTTAACGAGAAAGGTGAAATCACTGTAGAAGTTGGTGATTTGGTCGATGTTTCGTTAGAAAAACTAGAAGATGGTTTTGGTGCAACTCAGTTGTCACGTGAAAAAGCCAAAGCTGCTGAAGCATGGATTACTTTAGAGCATGCATTTGAAGCTAACGAAACAGTCGTTGGTGTTATTTCAGGTAAAGTCAAAGGTGGCTTCACTGTTGAATTAGAAAATGTACGTGCTTTCTTACCTGGTTCGTTAGTTGATGTACGTCCTATTCGTGATACATCACATATTGAAGGTAAAGAACTCGAGTTCAAATTAATTAAACTTGATCGTCCACGCAACAACATTGTTGTTTCTCGCCGCGCCATTATGGAAGCAGAAAACAGTGTTGAACGCGAAGCATTATTAGAAACATTAGAAGAAGGCAAAACTGTTAAAGGTATTGTTAAAAATCTTACTGACTACGGTGCATTCGTTGACCTTGGTGGTATTGATGGTCTTCTTCATATCACAGATATGGCTTGGAAGCGTGTTAAGCACCCATCTGAAGTTGTTACTATCGGTGATGAAATTTCAGTTCAAGTTCTTAAGTTTGATAAAGAACGTGAACGTGTGTCACTTGGCTTGAAACAAATGGGTGATGATCCTTGGAAAGATATCGCGCGCCGTTATCCAAACAGCAGCCGTCTTCAAGGTAAAGTTACTAACATCGCTGACTACGGTTGTTTTGTTGAAATCGAAGATGGTGTTGAAGGTTTAGTTCACATGTCTGAAATGGACTGGACTAACAAAAACGTACACCCATCTAAGATGGTTCAGCTTGGTGATGAAGTTGAAGTTATGGTATTGGATATCGATGCTGAACGTCGTCGTATCTCACTAGGTATCAAACAATGTAAAGTTAATCCTTGGGAAGAGTTCGCAATGACTCATAACAAGGGTGACAAAGTTTCTGGTGCAATTAAATCTATCACTGACTTTGGTGTATTCATCGGTCTTGATGGTGGCATCGATGGCTTGATCCATTTATCTGACCTCTCATGGGAAGAAGATAACGAAGAATTAATTCGTGATTACAAGAAAGGTGATGAGTTAGAAGCTGTTGTATTGGCTATTGATCCTGAACGTGAGCGTATCTCATTAGGTATCAAACAATTACAAGATGATCCTTTCTCGGAATATCTTGCTGAACATCCACGTGGCACAATCGTTACGGGTAAAGTCACTGAAGTTGATGCACGCGGTGCAACTGTTGCGTTAGCTGAAGGTGTTGACGGTTATATCCGTGTTGCTGACATTTCACGTGAACGTACTGAAGATGCAAGCAAAGTCTTATCAGTGGGCGATGAAGTTGAAGCTAAATTTACTGGTATGTCACGTAAAGATCGCAGTTTGACTCTATCAATTAAAGCGAAAGATGACCAAGAAGAAACTCAAGCATTAAAAGATTACTCAAACGTTGCAAGTAGCGCCACAACATTAGGTGACTTGTTGAAAGAGCAAATGGATCAGAAAGATAGTTAATTGATCTAAAGAATGATAAGCACCTGAACGACTTGTTCAGGTGCTTATTTTTTATCGTGAGCCCTAGAAATTAACTGAATATAAAAATTAGTGTTTAAACATTAATAGTAAGGATTTTGAAAACATGACCAAGTCAGATTTGATTGAAATATTATCTGAAAAACAGCCTCTATTGAACTATAGAGATGTTGAACTTGCAGTTAAGCAAATTCTTGAACAAATGAGTGAAAGCTTATCTACTGGCGATCGTATCGAAATTCGCGGTTTTGGCAGTTTTACTTTACATCACCGTCCACCAAGAGTGGGTCGTAACCCAAAAAGTGGTAAGTCGGTAGAGTTGGATGAGAAGTATGTGCCGCACTTTAAACCGGGTAAAGAACTTCGTGATCGGGTCAATGACGCCGCCGGTTTCTAAACGAAAGCCAAATGAAATTTAGTCTGGAAACAGTAGCAGACAAAAATCAGATCCAATCCTATGGTCATGGCCATATGGTTGTAACATCAAACAATAATTCAGAATCAATTCAATTAGATAAAGGTTTGATTCTGAGTCCAAACCAAATAATTACTGATAGAGAAGCTCAATCTGCTTCAGGATTGAGCGAAAGTGATATTTCCCTTTTAAAAAGCCTGGAACTTGAACTGTTAATATTTGTTTCCGATCCTACTATTTCATCTCTTTCCCCTGAGATAGTGGTTGCTTTTAATGCTAATGGCATTGGTGTTGAAACTATGGCATTAGGTCCTGCGTGTAGAACATACAATTTAGTAATTGCCGAAGGCCGGCGAGTTGCCTTGGTGGTAAATGTCTAGCAACGTTATTCAAAAGTACGCAAGTCGAAATCACTTACAAAAGTTATGCGATTATTTATTGGTCGAGATATTTACGGTTAATAGTTACAAGTGAATGAATTCCTAAGTTTTTTTAGAGAATCACAGGTGTTTTGTTCGAGTGAGCAACTTGACCCTAGAGGTCAAAGTAAGGGAAAATTAACGATTACGCATATAAATAAAGTAAATAATTCTTAGGTTCAGTATTTCCTTGCAGTGTTTGATCTAGATCATGCATTCTAGAGAAGTCTGGAGATAAATTTGCTGTAAAATGCAGCGATGCTTTATTTATAAGTGTAATGGAAGTGGATCAATGCCTCTAAATATAGGGGGAGAGATAATGTTTTTCATTGAGAGAAGGTGTGATCGCTATGCAAGCGAAGCAGCAGCAATATAATTTTGATATCGTCAAGTGGTTCGCCTATATGTCGGTTGTCTACTTGGTACTTGGTACTGGCATTGGCGTGTGGATAGCTTCGGAATTGGCGTGGCCTGTTCTGAACTTTGACAATCCATACATTAGTTTTGGCCGCCTGCGTCCATTACATACCAATACCGTTATTTTTGCCTTTGGTGGGTCTACACTGATGGCAACAGCCTATTACATCGTCCAACGTACCTCCGGTGTGCGTTTATGGAGTGATAAATTGGCTTGGTTTACCTTTTGGGGTTGGAACTTAGTGATTCTTGGCTTTGCTATCACTTTGCCATTAGGTATCACTCAATCTAAAGAATATGCAGAAATGGAATGGCCTTTAGATATATTGTTGGCAGTTGTCTGGTTGGCTTATAGCTTTAATTTCATCATGACGTTGTCGATTCGTAAAGTGTCACATATCTATGTGGCCAACTGGTTCTTCCTAGCGATGATGATCATGATCACCTATTTACACGTGGTTAATAGTTTGGCTATTCCAGTGTCAATGTGGAAATCATATTCAATCTTTGCTGGCGTGCAAGATGCGATGATTCAATGGTGGTGGGGGCACAACGCAGTAGGTTTCTTCCTGACAGCAGGTTTCTTAGGCATCATGTATTACTTTGTACCTAAGCAAGCCAATCGCCCCGTTTATTCATACCGCTTATCGGTCATTCACTTCTGGGGATTAACCTTTGGTTATGTCTGGCTAGGGGCTCACCATTTACAATATACAGCTCTGCCGGATTGGACAGGTTCATTAGCTGCGGCTATTTCTCTGGCGATGATTATCCCTTCATGGGGTGGCGCTATTAACGGTATGTTCACTTTAAGTGGTGCATGGGATAAATTACGTACCGATTATATTCTACGGTTCTTGATTGTATCGTTAGCATTCTATGCCATGTCAACGTTTGAAGGCCCTGTAATGGCTGCAAAAACAGTGAATGCTTTATCTCATTACACTGACTGGACTATCGGTCATGTACATGCAGGTGCTTTAGGTTGGGTAGCCATGGTCTCTATTGGTGCGATTTACCATATGGTAGAACGTTTATGGGGTACCACCATCTATTCGGTGAAATTAGTTAATCTACACTTCTGGATGGCGACCATTGGTACTGCTGTCTATATCACCGCGATGTGGGTATCAGGCATTATGCAGGGGCTAATGTGGCGTGCGTATGATGACTACGGTAACTTGGCTTATACCTTTGTTGAATCGGTTGCTCAAATGCACCCTTATTATGCGATGCGTGCTGCTGGCGGCCTGATTTTCTTCTTAGGTGCCTGTGTGATGTTGTTTAACATTACCGTCACCATTCGTAAAGCCATTGCTAATCCATCTGAAAAGATGGCTGTAGCCGCTAATATTTAAAGGAGACTGGAATGTCTAATCCTAATTCAAACGAACCGATCTCCTTTCAGGAAAAGTTGGAAAAAAATGTCTGGGCTTTAGTGCTCGCAACAGCAATGATTGTCTCAGTGGGCGGTATTGTTGAAATCGTACCCCTGTTCTATTTGGATACGACCTTTGAGGATGTTAATCATCCAGAATACGAAGAGTTAACTGGAGTGCGACCATATACCGCATTAGAGTTGGCTGGTCGTGATATTTACCAACGTGAAGGGTGTTATTTATGTCATTCACAAATGATTCGTCCTTTCCGTGATGAGAAAGATCGTTATGGTCATTATTCACTGGCGGTTGAATCAAAGTATGATCATCCATTCCAATGGGGGTCTAAACGTACTGGGCCAGATGTTGCTCGTGTCGGTGGCAAATATTCTGATGCTTGGCATATTCAACATTTACGTGCGCCACGTAGTGTTGTACCTGAGTCAGTGATGCCTAATTATCCATGGTTGGATGATGCCACAATTGATGGTGCCGGCATGGAAAAACGCCTGAAGGCAATGAAAGTATTAGGCGTGCCGTACTCGGATGAAGATATTAACGCTGCAGCTGAATCTGTTGAAGGTAAAACAGAGATGCAAGCCTTGGTTTCTTACCTTCAGGTATTGGGCACTATGATTAAATTCGAACCAGGTAGAGATTATCGTGACTAAGATACAGGAGTATTTTCATACTGACTGGAGTGCGATGACTGGAAATGACTGGTTCGGCATGATATTGACAGTGATTATCTTTGTATTAATGGTTATTGTTTATTTTTGGGCGCTTAATCCAAAAAACAAAGATAGTTTAGAGTCACATCGCACTATGCTGATGGATGATGAGGAAAACGCGGAGAAAGAAGATGGCAGCTAATAAAAAAAAGCCTGATCAGGTGACCGATACTGGCCACGAGTGGGATGGAATCAGGGAGTTAAATAACCCCTGTCCACGTTGGTGGTTAAATGCACTTTATTTGAGTGGTTTACTCGTTGTAGTGTATTTTGTTTTGTACCCATCATTACCGTTGGTAAATGGTAGTACTAAAGGTTTGTTAGGTTGGACGCAGATCAAAGAGTACAAAGAAGATTTAGCAAAAGTTGAAGCGAGACGTGGACCGTTTGAAAAGAAATTAGCGATGATGACGGCAGAAGAAATTCTCGCTGATCAAGAAATGCTTAATTATGCCATTGGTTCGAGTAAAGTACTGTTTGGTGATAACTGTGCTGCTTGTCATGGTATGGGCGGGACTCCGGTGGAAGGCGCTGGCTATCCAGTTTTAGCTGATGATGACTGGTTGTTTGGTGGAACTATCAATGAAATTATGATGAGTATTGCTAATGGCCGAGCTGGGATGATGCCCGCTCATGCTGACTTACTTAATTCTGAAGAAGTTGATCAACTGGTTCAGTTTGTAATTGATAGCTCAAAGGGTGTGAAAAATGAAGCTGGTTTAGCTTTATATAACACTAAGGGCTGTGTTGCTTGTCACGGAGCTGATGCAAAAGGTGTGAAAGCGATGGGCTCTGCAAACTTCACCGATAAAATCTGGCGTTTTTCAGGTGATGAAGAACAAATTAGACATACCATTCTTCATGGTGTGAATGCCGCTAACGATCCTGCGACTCGTATTGCGGTGATGCCACAGTGGAGTGAAAAGCTGGCCATCATGATAGAAGCTAGACAATATGCCATTGAAGAAGATGAAGATCCTAATGAGATTGATTGGGATGACGAACTTGACGGCGACGAAGCGGAACGATTAACAGAAACAGAGATTAAGAAGTTAGCTGTTTATGTTCACCAGTTTGGCGGTGGCCAATAATTATTGATTTCCCCCCTTCTGTTATGGCTGGGGCTGTCAGTTAGGAGTAGAAAAATGCAAATTGATGCTGTCGTAATTGCAACCCTTGCGAGTGTAGTTATTACTATTGTAGTGGGCGCTGTGATTGGTTATAACGTGATTAAAAATATGGATAAGAAGTCGGACACCGAATAATTCACTCTCCTTCTGTGAACTAAAAAGCCGGCATGATTGTCGGCTTTTTAGTAGTTAGTGATTGATAGTATAAGATAAGGGAATGCTTATATTGTGACGATGCAATTTTGTGAAATTGTTTCACCTTTGAGGTTTCCGTAAGTGACTGAAAAACAGAACATTCCAGTTGGAAATATTGATGATATTTATCAAGAAACACGTGACTGGCACGTCAATGCCGGCGGGATAAAAATCGTAGCAAAACGCATGGCTGGTCGTTTCCGTCGGCTTAAATGGTTTGGCATGTCAATCTGGTTAGTTCTATTTTTTGGCCCCTATTTTCGCTGGAATGGTGATCAAGCTGTATTGTTTGATATTCCAAATCGCCAATTTAACTTTTTAGATATCACGGTCTTCCCGCAAGATATCTGGATGTTATCGCTGACATTGTTATTTTTTGCCATTTTATTGGCAGCGGTAACCAGTGTCGCCGGCCGTGTTTTTTGTGGCTATTTTTGTTTTCAAACTGTGTGGACAGATGTCTATACTTTTATTGAAACTAAGCTGGAAGGTAATACCCCACAGAAAGCATTAAAATTCAAAAATGCACCATGGACACTGAATAAAACAGTACGTGTTGTGTCAAAACACAGCTTGTGGCTGGCTATTGCAGTATTAACGGGGGTCTCGTTTACCGCCTGGTTCACCGATGCCTTTCAACTTTGGCATGACTATTTAAACTTGCAGGCAGCTATGCCCGCGTGGGTAGTGTTAGGCATGTTTACCGGGGGAACCTATCTTTTTGCCGGTTTTATGCGTGAGCAAGTCTGCTTTTGGTTATGTCCATATGCACGCCTGCAAGGTGTCATGTATGACCAGGATACCGTTCTGCCTTCTTATGATGCCGAGCGTGGCGAGCCACGAGGCAAGGTCAAAAAAGGTCAGCTAGACGCGCATAAAGGTAGTTGCATAGATTGTAATGTTTGTGTTGCCGTGTGTCCGACAGGTATTGATATACGAAAAGGCCAACAAGAAGGCTGTATTACTTGTGGCATGTGCATTGATGCTTGCGACAGTATTATGGAGAAAACTCATCAACCTCATGGTTTGATTCGATATGCCTCATATAAAGAGTTACATCATAATGTTAATGTTGCCACGTGGTTTAAACGTCCGCGGGTCATTATTTATAGCCTAATATTACTCACAGCGTTATCTGGTGTTATCTATGGATTCATTAATTTATCACCGACAGAATTTAAAGTTATTCATCAGCGTCAGCCGTTATTTGTCCGTTTGAGTGATGGCTCGATTCAAAATAAGTACACCTTAAAGTTGCTCAATAAAACCAAAGAACCGTTACAAATTCAATACAGCATTAAAGGGTTAGAGGGGGCGACACTACACGGTTTGAATAATGTTTTAACGATTGAACCCGGCAAGGTGATTCCTATTACTGCCTTAGTTCGCATTCCACTAGAGAAACTAAATAACGATATCGCGCCAATCATTTTTACCGGCGAAGTTATCTCTAATCCCAGTCTATCGATTAATTATAAGAGTATGTTTATCGGGCCTAAATAGGCTCAAGATAAGTAGGTTAATAAAATATGAATATTTCTCAAAAGAATCCACAAGCATTAAAAAACCCTTGGGTATTAGGATTGCTTGCATTTTTGGTGACGTTTTTAACGGCGAATGGCATTTTCATTTATCTTGCATTTAAGTCGCCGCCAAATTTGGTTGTCGAAGATTTTTATGAACGTGGTGAAGCCTATGAGCTGACTCAAAAACGCATAGAACAAGAAAAAGCGTTGGGCTGGACAGGCTTGATCTTGGCACCAACAAAAACGCGTGTTAATCAAGTTCAAGGCTATGAGGTATTGTTGCAAGGACAAAACTCTGTCGGACTTGATTTGGACTTTGTAATGATTCATGCCTATCGTCCATCTGATGCTCGCGCTGATTTTTCAGTGGAAATGACAAAGAAACAAGCGGGTGTCTACACAGCCGATATCAGTTTTAGTCTACCTGGAATATGGGATCTCATCGTTGAAGCGAAACGGGGTGAGCAAGAATTTTTGACTACAAAACGTATCACTATTTCTCCTTAATACAAGGCTAGCATCCATCAAATTAATAATTGGCTGAAGTAGGTTATTTTGTCTGAAAGCTGTTACCACTGTAGTTTACCTATTAATGAGACTGATCTTTTTAGCAGTTCATTGGCGGGTGTCGAACGTGAGTTTTGCTGTTTTTCCTGTCAAACTGTTTGTCAGACTATTTATGCTGCCGGACTACAGAGTTTTTATCAAAGGACACCAGCCGGTGAAACGTTAAGCCCACCGGCTGCAATACCGGCAGAGTTGGCGTCCTATGATTCTGATGAAGTTCAGACTGATTATGTTGATACTCTTGGTGATGAGCGCACCATTAATTTACTAATTGATGGCATTCACTGTGCAGCATGTGTTTGGTTAATAGAGCACTCCTTAGCTAAAGTTAACGGTGTTATATCAGCAGAAGTGAATCTAACAGCTAGACGTCTACGCTTACGTTGGAATAATCAACAGACTTCTTTATCTACACTATTACAGAGCTTGGGTGATATTGGTTACTCAGCAGTACCGTTTGATCCTGATACTGCAGAAGGTGCTATAGCGCGTCGCCATCGAGGATTATTATATCGCATGGCCTTTGCTGGTTTTGCGATGATGAACTTGATGTGGGTTTCCATTGCATTGTATTCCGGCGCAGACCAAGGTGAGTTTCGCAATTGGTTCCAGTGGATAGGATTTATAATTGCCACCCCCACATTACTTTATGCGGGTTATCCTTTTTTGCAAAATGCGGTGTTAGGTTTGTGGCACAGATATTTAACGATGGATCTTCCGATAGCGATAGGTGCCATCGCCACCTATAGTTATTCAACGTACATCACAGTCATAAACCCGGTTCATGGCGATGTGTATTTTGATACGGTGGTTAATTTTCTGTTTGTCATACTGGTCGGTCGTTACCTAGAAGCGTTATCAAAGAAACAAGCCTTATCGGCAACTAGCCGCTTAGTAGAGATGCAACCCAAATTGGCAACAGTAATTACAGATAGTGGCAACCAAATTCTCCCACTCCGTTCAGTTGTTATTGGTGATTTAGTCTTAGTTAAACCCGGTGAAAAGGTCCCGGTAGACGGGACCATTGTGGAAGGTCAAAGTGCTGTCGATGAATCTATGCTGACTGGCGAATCAATACCCGTGGTTAAAACCTTAGGAGATAAGGTGGTGGCAGGCAGCCTTAATGGAGAAGGTGCATTTACAGTCAAAGCTGAACAGATATTAAGAAACACGGCCTTAGCAAAAATTGTTACGTTGATGGAAGAGGCCCAAGCATCTAAAGCGCCCATTCAATCACTTACTGATAAAGTGGTTCCTTGGTTTGTATCCATTACCTTAACACTAGCAACGCTCACCTTTTTCTATTGGTATCAGCTTGACTTTGAAATTGCGTTATTGGCGGCCACATCGGTATTAATAATTACTTGCCCTTGCGCTTTTGGTTTGGCAACACCGATGTCTGTGGCTGTGGCCACCGGTGTAGGCGCTAGTCGAGGAATTTTAGTGAAACAAGGGGCTGCTCTGGAATTATTATCACAGGTGACTCATATAGTATTTGATAAGACTGGTACCTTAACGCAAGGTCAATTACAGGTGGTGAATATTGAGTCATTTTCTGAGCTGACGCCAAATGACTTACTGATCTTAGCGGCATCTGTTGAGCAATACTCAGAACATAGTGTGGCCAAGGCGGTATACCAGGCGGGGAGAGAGAAACAACTTGAGCTACTCCCGCTAACAGATTTTATTTCATCACCTGGCGAAGGAGTAACGGCGACGGTAGCAGGCCAGCAGATATTGGTTGGCACACAGGCTTGGTTATTAAAACATGAGATAAAAGGAAAACAACAACAGCAAGCTCAAATCGATAAACTAGAACAACAAGGTGTGAGCTGTGTCTTTGTTGCTGTTGATGGCGTACTATCAGGACTAATTGGTTTAATGGATGAACTTCGCACAGATGTGAAAACAATCATCGCCGAGTTACAGCAACAGCAGATAGCCATTACGGTATTAAGTGGGGACAGAAAGTCGGTAGTGGCTGCGGTGACGGCTGAACTTGGCGATATCACCCGGCTGGCAGAAGTAATGCCAAAAGATAAAGCCGATGTTGTTCGCCAATTGCAACAGCAGGGTGACATTGTGGCGATGGTTGGCGATGGAGTGAATGATGCGCCAGCATTAATTCAGGCTGATATTGGTATTGCATTAGCATCTGGCACTGACGTATCGATAGAAAGTGCAGATATCGTATTGTCACATAATGATTTACAGCAAGTAGCACAAGCTAGGCAACTGGCAAGTAGAACTTTACGCACAATCAAACAGAATATTGTATTATCAATCTCTTATAATGTGATTATGGTGCCATTAGCGATGATGGCGTTGGTCAGCCCACTTGTGGCAGCACTAACTATGCCAGTGAGTTCATTATTAGTGATTGGCAATGCCGCCAGAATAAGGCGAGTGTTTGAGAGGTGAGTTGTGGAAGTAATTTATGGCCTATTGCCCGGTATGTTGCTACTTGGTCTACTAGGTGTTGGGATATTTTTTTGGGCTGTACGCAGTGGTCAATATGATGATATGGATGGGGCTGCAAATCGCATCCTGATGGATGATGAGCCGATAGTTGATGAAAAGCTAGAAGACGAATCAAATAAACCGTGATTAGACTAGTTGGTACCAGCATCTTATTGATGTTTTCTTTAAGTGTTATGGCTGCAGAAAAGATAACTGTAGGTATGACCGCCGCTTTAACCGGCCCTTCAGCTGCATTAGGTAAAGAGATGCAAGCAGGTATTGCCAGTTATTTCCATTATGTAAATAGCCAAGGTGGTGTCGGCGGACGCAAACTTAAACTTATCGTTAAAGATGATGGTTATGAGCCAGAGCGTGCCGGTTCAAATATGCGATCACTCATTGAGGAAGATAATGTTGTCGCTGTTATTGGTAATGTGGGGACGCCTACCGCGGTAGTAACCGTCCCTATTGCCAAAAAATATAAAACAGTCTTGTTTGGTGCTTTTTCTGGTGGAGATGTGCTCAGGACAACACCGCCAAGTCGTTATGTCATCAATTACCGTTCAAGTTATGCGGCAGAAACCACTGAGATGGTTGATGGCTTGTTGGAATCGGGAATAGAACCCACACAGATTGCATTTTTCACTCAACGAGATAGCTATGGTGACTCTGGCTTTCGTGGTGCAAAAAAAGCGCTTGAACAACATGGTTTTACTGATATCAGTCAGCTTGCCCATGGCCGATATACTCGTAATACCGTTAATGTTGAGGATGCCGTCGCAACAATACTTGATGCCCCTATTGAGCCTAAAGCAATCATCATGGCGGGTGGGTCAGCGGCTTCAGCGAAGTTTATAACCTTATTACAACATGACATGCCTGATGTTTTATTTCTTAATCTTTCATTTGTAGATAGTCACTCACTTAAAAAAGCATTGGAAAACGATGTGGAAAATGTGATCGTTATGCAGGTTGTACCGCATTGGAACGCAGAACTTCCCATCATTGAGGAATATTTAGCCAGGTTGCAGCAATATGATGTGTCATTAGACGCTAACTTTGTTTCATTAGAAGGTTATATTGCGGCCAAGATATTTCATCACGGTTTACTCAATATCGATGGTGAAATTAGTAAGGAAAGTATTATTGATGGCTTGGAAATGCTCTCAGACTTGGATATAGGTTTGGGCGTTAATATTGAACTGAATAGAGATGATCATCAGGCCATTGACAAGCTATGGCTATCCTATCTGAAAGATGGCCATTTTAATTTATTTAGTTGGGATGAACTTTCATGGATGAAGGAACGTTGATGTGTTAAGTACAAGTATATTTAAAGGCTGGAGTATAAAAGGATTGCTCCAGCTATGGTCATTGGCAACACTCATCGCGATAGCTGTTATTGCTGTCGTTGCGCTGTATGCCAATGATTTCTTTTTGGACACCCAGCAGGAGCTGACTGAGCGTGTTTTACCTTTAGAAAGTACCAGTCGTCAATTGAGTGTGACAGCCTCATTATTTATTGCCAGACAAGAGCAATTAATAGCGTCGCAATCACTAGAAGAAGTGGCGGATTTACTTCCTCGACAGCAACTGGAAGAACAATTTAATTCTCATTGGAAAAACCTTAACTCGATAGTGACTCAAGTGGAAGGTGGGAGCTTGGCAGCAGCCAGCCTGAATCAGCACTACTATCAATTTTTGAGGGTAGATACAAAGCTATTTAATAGCGTTGAGAAAAGACACCATTTAGATGTCTTAGCTTATCAGCAGGTGTTAAGCATTGGAGAATTAGAGCGGAAAGTTCAAACTCGTGTTGAAGCTATTTCAGGACTGATAAATCTTAATTTAAGTCGATATAAACGTAATTTCAGACGATCACTTGAAGCCGATTCTGGAACACGTGATTTGTTAGAGCTTGCCATGTTTGATCAGCAAGCTGAGATCCAAAAACTGAGTCAAATTGTTCGTTTAAGAGTGTTAGATATTACTCGTCTGACACACAAGTTAATGCTGATGACAAATACCGATGCTTTATTGAGCATGCGTGAAAATGACATTCGCCAAGATGAATCGATTTTAAATTCGGCAATCGAGCAATTACAGCGACAACTTACCGGTGATGATGAATTATTGTCTCGAACTCAAGGTTTGGCTACGGATATAAAAAGCTTAATGTTGTTGGTATTAGACGATACTGAGTCGATATTTAATATTCGAACGATGCAGCTAGAAAATAATGTGCAACTTCAATTTGAGCAACACAATTCATTATCGGCATTAAGCTCAATGATGGCTGCTCTGGATGACTTATCAGTCTTGGTGAGCTTACAAAGCATGAAGATTGTCAGCCAAGCATCGCGGGTGTCAGAAAATACACATTGGATAATTATTATATTAAGCACATTGATTACGCTAAGTATGGTGTGGTTTGTACTGTCTATTTCAGCAAGAATTAATGGCCCATTGGGTGAGTTAAGGAGTGCGATGCACGCCTTGTTACTGGAGCAATTTGATACTCGATTAAGAGTCGTCGCCGGTAAAAGTGAATTTTCGATATTAGCCGATGATTTTAATTTATTTGCTAGCAATACACAGAGCCTGCTCGATGCTTTAGCTGAGGCGAAAGATTCACTTGAGTCACGTGAACAGTACATTAGTGCAATTTTGAATGATGTGCCCGAAGCCATTTTAACCTTATCACCTGTAGGTCTTATTGAGTCGGCCAATCCAGCAGCTGATAGAGTGCTGAGTGCAGATAAACATTCATTATTGGGCTTAAATATTATTCAGTTCTTTGCGGAAGGGCAAAATATTGAATATTTAGCTGACATAGTCAATACACAAATTGCTGGTCAGGAACATGAATTTGACGGTATAGGTCTAGATGGAAAGCCTTTCTCTATGGGCCTATCAATGAGCCTAGTTTCAAGCTTAGATAAAGATTTCTGGGTGTGTGTTATTTCTGATATTACGGCGTTAAAACAGGCCGAAGCAAACTTGAGAACAACGAGTTCGGAATTAGATACTATTTTGGAAAATGCCATGGTGGGTATTGCCTTTATTAAAGATAGAAATTTACTGCGCGTTAATCATAAGTTTGAAGAATTATTTGCTTGTGACCGCGAGGAAATTGCCGGCCAGAGTACCCGCTGTTTATACCCTTCTGATGAAGCCTTTAATCAATTAAGAGAGCAGGCTTATGGTGTATTAGAGCAAGGTGAAAATTTTGAAGGGCAGGTGGAACTGGTTCGTCAAAATGGTGAAACATTTTGGTGTGCTTTATCCACTAAGGCTATCGATCCATCTCATCCGCAAGACGGTACGATTTGGTTGTTTGAAGATGTGACTAATCAACGTGAAAGTGAGCAAAGGTTAAGAAAACTAGCCAACTTTGATAGCTTGACGGGGCTACCAAACCGAACAGTATTTAACGATCGCCTTGAGCATGCGCTGCACAAGACACAACGTAATTCTGGCACCCTGGCGGTCTTTTTCCTTGACTTGGATCACTTTAAAAACATCAATGATTCATTAGGTCATAAAGCGGGCGATATACTGCTCTGCGAAGTGGCGAACAGATTAAAATCGTGCGTACGTGAAGGTGATACGGTTGCACGTCTTGGTGGCGATGAATTCACGGTTATTTTAGAAGATGTCCGTTCAGCAAAATATGTGGCAAAAGTAGCCGATAAGATTTTAGAGGCAATATCTTTGACGTATTTATTAGACTCTACCGAGGTGAATATTAGCCCAAGTATTGGCATAAGCTTGTACCCCTCTGATGGTCGCGATGTTGATCTCTTATTAAGGAATGCAGACGCGGCTATGTATCACGCGAAAAAACACGGTCGTAATAATTTCCAGTTTTACTCTGCTGAAATGAATGCCCAAGCTGATAAACGCTTAGCCATGGAGACGAGCTTGCGAAGAGCCGTTGAGAATAATGAGTTTTTCCTTCATTTCCAACCTCAAATTGATCTGGAAACGGGTAAGATCATCGGTGCCGAAGCCTTGTTACGTTGGTACAGCGAGCAGTGGGGGAATGTTTCTCCCGTTCAGTTTGTACCCATACTGGAAGATACCGGCTTGATAGCTACGGTAGGAGAGCAGGTTTTACGACAAGCTTGCCAAGCATATATGTCGTTCAAAGAGGTAGTACCTCCTGATTTCTTAATGGCTGTGAATTTGTCAGGCCGTCAATTTAGAGGGGGACAGTTAACCTCTTTTGTCGAACATCTTCTGGAAGATTTGGCTATGTCTGCCAGCAATCTCGAATTAGAAATTACAGAAAGTATCTTGATGACCGATAGTGATTTGGCCATTACTGGCTTACGAGAGTTAGCTGAACTGGGTATTACCTTAGCTATTGATGATTTTGGCACCGGCTATTCATCCTTGTCTTACCTGAAGCAGTTCCCGTTACACGTATTGAAGATAGATCGATCATTTGTAAGAGATGTGACTGAAGATGCAGATGATGCTGCCATTGTCGATGCCATTCTAGCCATGTCTAAACGCTTGCAATTAGATGTCGTTGCTGAAGGTGTCGAGACCTCCGGACAACTAGCATTTTTGCAAGAACATGGCTGTCAGCGGGTACAAGGCTATTACTTCAGCAAACCTCTCATTCTTGAAGACTTAGTTGAATTTATTCAAAATGAGGCTATAGAAGTCTAATAGTTTAATCTTGTACCTTGTATTGCAATACTGTTTTTTCTTCCAGATTAAACGTCACTGATAAGCCTATTCTTGGATAATGCCAAATACTATTATTTGCTTGCTGAGCGGGTTGTTGAATATTATCTGCTTTGCCGAACCTATCTAAAATCATCTTTTCATCCAGTCTTACTGTAGGGATATAGGTAATAGCGATAATGGGAGAGTCAAGTAAGCGAGCATGATCGTCACTGTGAAGCTCGTAGCGTCGAGCACCACTGGGCTGTAATCGTGCATCATGAGCTCGATCTAACATGGCTTTGATAGGTTGGCCAGTGACGATTAAGTTAAGCACTATTTTGGCTGACAAACCGCCCAAATTAACACTTTCAAAATAAGCTTCTATTGTTGGTTCATGTTCAGATTGACTAAAGATAGCCGTTTTACCGTAAACCTTAAAAATACTTTGCGCTTGTCTAAATGTTGTTTTGCCAAGGTGAATATCAAAAACTTGGGTATTACCGTCAGCCATGATCATGGTTTCCCATGGCATGGGCGCAGGTGCCTGCTTGGAGGGGATAAACATTAGTGCGCCAATACCGGCAACAGTGAGCATTAAACCAATCAAAAAATTGCGCATGGATATACCTTAAATAGAATCTGGTGCTGCGTGTAACCAAAAAGTTACCGGACCATCATTAGTAAGAGAGACTTGCATATCAGCACTAAACTTACCACTAGCGACATCAGCATGCTGTTGTTGAGCCTCGCTGACAAGGTAGTTAAATAATTTTCTACCCGTCTCTGGATCCGCCGCTGGAGTAAAGCTTGGACGCATACCTTTTTTGGTATTTGCCGGCAAGGTGAACTGTGGAACAAGTAATAGACCACCATTGATATCTTGTACCGACAAATTCATTTTATCGTGCTCATCACTGAAAACACGATAGCCTAAGAGACGAGTTAACAGACGATCAGCTTGGGCGATGGAATCATTTCGTTCCACACCAATCAATACTAATAAACCTTGTCCAATATGAGCAATTTTTTTGTCGTCAACCGTGACGCTGGCATGTTGAACTCGTTGTAACAAACCGATCATGACAGTTGAGATGCAAGCTCACGTGTGGCAATAACAAGGGCGTTTATTAATGCCGGTTCACCGGCAGCATGGCCAGCCATTGGTACGATGTTTAGCTCAGCTTCAGGCCAGACTTGATGTAGTTCCCATGATTGTTGCATCGGACAAACAATGTCATAACGGCCATGAATAATTTTTGTCGGAATATTGCGGATGATATCAATGTTATCAAGTAGTGGTGCATCAGCAATAAAACAATGATTTAGAGCATAATGCAGCTGAATGCGAGAATGGGCTAACGGTCCAGGCTCATCTGTTGGATCCGGCTCGTATTCATGATCGCGTAACATTACGATTGTGCTTTCCCAGGCTTGCAGAGTCATTGCTGCGGATAATTGAAGAGATTCATCATCATCAGTTAGTGCTTTGAAATAGGCCTTTAAGGGATGTTTTTGTTCCGATGTGGGTAAATTTTTGACAAGTTCATTCCAAGCTTCAGGAAATAATTTAGATGCGCCACCTTCAGCATATACCCAGTTGATATCTTGCTCTCTACCTAGGAATACGCCACGTAAGATCATCGCCATTACCTGTTCTGGCTGCTGTTGTGCGTACAGCAAGGCTAAGGTTGCACCCCATGAACCGCCAAAGATAAGCCAACGACTGATGTTTAGCTGTTGGCGGATTGTTTCCATATCTTTAATAAGAAAATGAATGGAATTATTTTCTAATTCGCCGCTGGGCGTTGAACGGCCACAACCCCGTTGATCAAATAAAATAATTCGATAGAGCTCGGGAGCAAAATAACGGCGGTGTTGAGGTCGACACCCTGACCCCGGGCCTCCATGAAGGAAAACCACAGGGATCCCTGTTGGATTACCACATTCCTCGACATAAACTTGATGACAGGCCCCATTTTTTAAAGGCTCCATATCGAGATGGTGAGTTTTGTATGGTTCTATGTCAGGGTAAAGTGGCAGCATGGTTAAGCTCATTTTGTTCATTTTGGCTGCACTATATCATGGCTAGTGTAGCGCTCTAAAATGTTTGATAATTTGCAGGACTTCTTGCTGCCATAAAGATATACATTTATCAGCAGAGTTGTGATTACTGCAAAGGCTATATCCTTGTCGGGAAAACATAGTTTATAGCTAACTACTTCTCTGTAAGCTAGAACCGTTAAACAATTTTGAACACGGCACTATAGTAATTATCTCAAGATTGCGAGAAAATAAGCGGTTACGCATACCTATAATAGTATGGATATGCTCAAAAATTATGATGAAGGCAAACAGATAACATGAATCTGCATGAGTTTCAGGCAAAACAATTATTTAATCGTTATGGCATTTCGACACCAGAAGGTCAGTCGGTAACGAGTGGTTCACAGGCACGTCAGGCAGCTGAACAACTAGGTGGTGAACGTTGGGTGGTCAAGGCTCAAGTGCATACCGGTGGCCGGGGTAAAGCTGGCGGAGTGAAAATTGTCGATTCCTTAGATCATGTCGCTGATCTTGCTTATGAGCTGTTGGGCAAACGATTGGTAACAGATCAAACGACCGCTGAAGGCTTGCCCATTAATCAGATCTTAGTTGAAAAGCCATCTGAAATTGCGCGTGAATTATATGTCGCAGTTTTGGTTGATCGTGTGAGTGAACGCATTGTCTTCATGATTTCAGCTCAAGGTGGCATGGATATCGAAGCGGTCGCTGATGAAGATCCTGCTGCGATCATAAACTTATATGTTGATCCTATTGTTGGTCTACAAGATTATCAATGTCGCTATGCAGGATTTTTCTTAGGTTTGACTGGAACAGCATTTAAACAATTAAAAACAGTCATGCAGGGTTTATATCGCCTATTTATAGAAAATGATGTCAATTTGGTAGAAATTAATCCACTGGTTGTCACCGAACAGAATGAATTACTTGCTGTTGATGCTAAATTAAACCTAGATGAAAATGGCGTGTTTAGACATGCCGAACTTGCCGCCATGTTTGATCCGACTCAGGAAGATGAAGCCGAAGTGGTCGCTAAACAATTTGGACTGAACTACATTTCATTAGATGGCGATGTGGCTTGCATGGTCAATGGGGCTGGTTTGGCGATGGCCACCATGGATCTGATTAAAAAAGAAGGTGGTGAACCAGCCAACTTCCTAGATGTAGGCGGTGGTACGACTGCTGAGCGTGTAGCGGAAGCCTTTAAATTAATTTTATCAGATAAAAAAGTGAAATCTATTTTGGTTAATATTTTTGGTGGCATTGTACGCTGTGATTTAATAGCAGAAGGCATCATTCAAGCTGCAAAAGAAGTCGGAATTTCCATCCCGGTAATTGTGCGGCTTGAAGGCACGAATGCGGAACTAGGGCGTGATTTGTTGGCCAACAGTGGCATGAATATTCGAGTAGCTCAGGACCTGACTGATGCAGCAAAACAAGCAGTGAGTTCTGCTAAGGAGATACAGGCATGAGTATCTTAATTAATCGTGATACCAAAGTTATCTGCCAAGGTTTTACTGGTAAACAAGGGACCTTTCACTCAGAACAAGCCATTGCCTACGGTACTCAATTTGTCGGTGGCGTTACACCGGGTAAAGGCGGACAGACGCATTTAGAACGGCCAGTATTTAATACCGTTCATGAGGCTGTTGAACAAACAGGTGCTGATGCCAGCATGATTTATGTGCCGGCAGCATTTGCTGCAGACGCTATATTGGAAGCCGCCGATGCAGGCATTAAAATTATTACTTGCATCACTGAAGGTATACCGGTGCAAGATATGCTGCGAGTTAAACATGCTTTAACTGATACAGACACTATGTTAATCGGCCCTAACTGTCCAGGGGTGATTACACCTGATGAATGTAAGATGGGCATTATGCCTGCCTCCATTCATTTGTCAGGCAAAGTAGGCATCGTGTCACGTTCAGGTACATTGACTTATGAAGCGGTTCATCAAACAACACAGAACGGATTAGGCCAAAGTACGTGTGTTGGTATTGGTGGTGACCCCATTCATGGCATGAACTTTATCGACTGTTTAGCCTTATTTGAAGCTGATCCGCAAACCGAAGGCATTATTATGGTGGGTGAAATAGGTGGTCAAGCCGAAGAAGATGCGGCGACATATATTCAACAAAATGTAACTAAACCGGTTGTTGCCTATATTGCGGGCTTAACTGCGCCAGAAGGAAAACGGATGGGCCATGCCGGCGCCATTATTAGTGGCGGGCAGGGTACGGCAGAAGCTAAATTGACTGCATTAGAAGCGGCGGGGGTACATATCGTGCGGTCACCGGCTGAAATGGGTGAACGACTATTAGCCGTATTAGGACAGTAATTTATGGCTCATGATTTTTGCCTAGTGATGGGGCAAATTAATCCGGTTGTTGGCGATATCGCAGGTAATGTAAAAAAAATTATCGCCGCGGCCAATACGGCTCGTGATGAACTAAAGGCTGATTTAGTTGTGTTTCCTGAATTGACCTTAACCGGCTATCCACCAGAAGATTTGTTATTAAGGCCCGGGTTGATGACTCGTGTCAATCAAGGTCTGCAGGCCTTGAAAAAACAGATAAAGGGAATTGGCATTCTGATTGGCCATCCAGATGGCCTAGTGCGGAAGGACTTATATAACGCCGCCTCATTAATTGCGGATGGTCAATGTTTGGCAACATACTTTAAACATCGATTGCCTAATTACAGTGTATTTGATGAAAAGCGATACTTTGTAGAAGGATCTAAGTCATGTGTGATTGAATTTAAAGGGATTAAGTTCGGTATTACCATTTGTGAAGATATTTGGTTTACCGAACCCGCAGCGCATGCTGCCGATGCCGGCGCTGAGATCATCCTTAATTTAAATGCTTCACCATTTAAACAAGGGAAATGGCAATCACGTGAGGCAGAAGTTAAACAACGAACCTTGGAAACGGGTTTGCCAATTGTGTATGTCAACTTGGTTGGCGGCCAAGACGAATTGGTATTTGATGGTTCTTCATTTGCCTTATCTGCAGAAGGATTGCCTGTCGCACGAGCTCCTGCCTTTCAACAGGGACTGTTCCCTTTGACATTGACTCGACAACGCACTGGTCAAATCACAGTGGATGGCGAGTTGGCCAATAAAGAAGGCGATGTGGTGATGGTTTATCAAGCTTTAGTGCAAGGCTTGCGTGATTATATCGAGAAAAATAATTTTCCCAGCGTCGTGATAGGTTTGTCAGGTGGGATTGATTCTGCCTTGACCTTGGCACTCGCGGTTGATGCGATTGGTGTTGAGCGAGTGAAAACAGTAATGATGCCATCTCGATATACTGCGCAGATGAGTCTTGATGATGCTGAGGAAATGGCTGCTCGTTTGCACGTTCAGCATAGTGTATTAGCCATTGAACCTGTTTTTAACCAATTTTTGGATACGTTATCTGACTCTTTCAGCGGTTTGCCTGTCGATACGGCAGAAGAAAATATTCAAGCCCGTTGTCGAGGTGTACTGCTGATGGCAATATCAAATAAAACGGGTGCAATGGTATTGTCTACCGGTAATAAAAGTGAAATGGCGGTGGGCTATTCAACCTTATATGGCGATATGGCAGGTGGTTATGCTCCACTAAAAGATGTTTATAAGACCTTGGTCTATCAGCTATGTCATTACCGTAATTCGATATCTGACATTATTCCGGAGCGCATTATTAGTCGACCGCCCTCGGCAGAGTTGGCCCCCGATCAATTTGATCATGATAGTTTGCCTGCCTATAAGGTTTTGGATGAGGTATTAGAACGCTATATTGCAGATGATTGGAGTTTTGAAGAGATAGTAGCAGCAGGAAATAATGCTGAAATGGTTGCACGCGTGATAAAAATGGTGGATCGTAATGAATACAAACGTCGACAAGCACCACCGGGTATCCGAATTACAAGTCGTGCATTTGGTCGAGATAGACGTTATCCGATTACGTCTGGTTATACAGTAAGTTCAACAATAGAGTAGGGAGAAACGATGAAAAAGATTGAAGCGATTATTAAACCCTTTAAATTAGATGATGTTCGTGAAGCGTTATCAGATATTGGCGTGACAGGAATGACGATATCAGAAGTTAAAGGCTTTGGCAGGCAAAAAGGTCATACAGAATTATATCGTGGCGCTGAATATGTAGTTGATTTCTTACCTAAAGTGAAAATAGAAATCGTGTTGGCCGATGAGCAAGTTGATGCGTGTATTGAAACCATTACTAAAGCTGCACATACTGGTCGTATTGGTGATGGTAAAGTGTTTATCTCACCGGTTGAGCGAGTTGTTCGAATTCGGACCGGCGAAGAAGGCGAATCAGCGGTATAGCGTTAAATAAAGAGCCCAGATGTGATTGCATCTGGGCTTTATTATTATTTCACTGTTGTATGGTGGACTTCAGCTACACCTGGATGGCCCGGATAATTTAATTGTAATACTCTGAGTGCATCTTCCGATAACTCATGGAGTTCAAGCACTTTATAGGCCTTAGCCATCATCAATAAAGCTTCAGGCATTGCCGGTGTGCGGGGATAATTCTCAACCACATATTTTCCACGATTAGCGGCGGCTACATAAGCGCCACGACGCATATAGTAATGAGCAACATTCACTTCGTGTTGTGCTAGGCGATTACGCAAGTAAACTATCCGCTGAGCGGCATCCTCACTGTAGCTGCTTTTAGGGTAACGGTTAACAAGCGTTGTGAAGTCTCTAAGGGCGTAACGAGCAGAACCGGGATCACGTTGTGATTCATCACGTGGAATATATTTTTCGACCAGCCCTATATCTTTATTGAAGTTAATTAAGCCCCGTAAGTAGATGGCGTAATCCATATTCGGATTAAGTGGGTACACACGCATAAACCGGTCAATGGTCGCTAATGCACTCTCTGGTTCATCATCTTTATAATGGGCGTATGCTGATTCCAGTAAAGCTTGTTGCGCATAATCACCAAAGGGGAAGCGAGCTTCTAATTGAGCATAAAATTGTAAAGCGGTATTGTAATCTTCAGCGACCAACGCTGCTTTAGCTTCAGAGTAGATGCGTTCTACCGTCCAAGATGATTCTGCGACTACTTCTTCAGTTTCGAAATAAGAGCAGCCGGACAGAACAGAAAGACTAAAAATTAAAGGTAAGTAATATTTTTTCATGGGGAGTAGGTTACCTAGCTGTTGCTTGTTGGTAAAGGCAGATTTCAGTTTTCCCTGATTTGAGGCCATGTAGATGCATCAAGAATCCATGTACAATGCTGTTTATATAGTTAATTTAGGGCAGAATTAATACATGTTTCGTTTTGTTTATCTCATTGTTGCAACGTTGATTACACCTTCATTATTCGCCACAACATTTGATCTGGCCGATGAAACTACTAGGATAGTTGGTCATAACATAATCGTTTATAGCCATGAGGAAGATACCTTGTTGGATATCGCTCGCCGCTTTGATTTAGGCTATGGTGAAATTGTTAATGCGAACCCAAACTTAGATCCATGGTTACCCGGTGAAGGGAAGAAGGTATTAGTGCCTAACCGGTTTATCCTGCCAGATACGGCGAAGAAAGGCATCGTTATTAATTTAGCAGAAATGCGCTTGTATTATTATCCGGTACGAAAAAAGGGTCAGCCTCAGCAAGTTATTACCCATCCTCTTGGCGTAGGCCGTGAGGGCTGGACGACACCCTTGGGTAAAACTCGGATTATTCAGAAAAAGAAAGATCCTACTTGGACGCCGCCAGCATCAATCCATGCAGAGCATATAGAAAAGGGTGATCCCTTACCTAAAGTAGTGCCTGCAGGACCTGATAATCCTCTCGGTGCTTATGCAATGCGTTTAGCTATGCCTGGTTATTTACTTCATGGCACCAATAGACCTTATGGCGTAGGTTTAAGGGTCAGTCACGGTTGTATTCGACTATTTCCAGAAGATATTGAGCACCTATTCGGCATTGTACCGGTGAATACGCCTGTTGAGATTTTGTATCAACCTTATAAAGCAGCATTACATGAAAATATACTTTATATAGAAGCGCATGAAATACAGAATGATATTGATAGTCGTGAAGGTAATAATATGACACCAATGGTTGCGGCAATTTTAGACGCTCAGGATCAGATGCTATCTGATGATGATTGGCCCTTTGCTGAAGACGTAGTCCGTAAACATCACGGTATAGTGACAAAAATAAATCAACAAGAGGGCGATTTTGTCGAAGATGTCTGGTTTGTTCATGGTGGCGTCAACCAAGAGGCAAAAAGCAAAATGACACAGGCGCTAACCACCTTAAATTCTGGCGATTATTTCTGGCCAATACAGGGCGGAGCTATAGGTGAAGTATTAGTTGGTCCATTTGATGACGAACATCAGGCGGAGCAGATGGCACGAGAAGTAAATAGATTAACCGATATGCCGGTATGGACAGTGAAAGTATCCAGTGATGCTTTATGACTTATATATTACAGGCATAAAAAAGCCGGGACTATAATCCCGGCTTTTTTATGGATGAAGGTTTTACTTGCTCATCGCTTTTTCGAACATGCGGTCGATTTTTGCGCAGCATTCATCAACTGAACTTTGTGCACTAGTGGCTGCATCTTGAGCTGCGCGAGCAGCCGTTTCAGCATCATTTGCTGTACGTGTTGCTGTATCAGCAGAGCTTTGAGCGCTACGAGCAGCTGATAATGCAGCATCTGCTGAAGATTGTGCCGCTTCAACTGATGCCTTAAGCGCATCCATTTCTGTAGTGTTAGCACAAGCTGTTAATAAGACTAAAGGCAAAATAACAGCGCCTAGTTTCGTTAATGATTTCATCAAATTCTCCTGAGTGATAAATATAAATTTTAGCGGATCCACTACATTGCTAAAGGCAATATACAGGGTGAGGCTATCAGGAAATAATTACGCTGTCCAACCTTGAAAAACATGAACTGCTAAATAGTGCAATTAGTTGTTATAATTATCCGATTAAATCGCCGTGATGATGAAATCGTCACCAAATTAATGGTAGAAACAAAACTGTTTTTACTTGCTCTGGAAAAATTTGTCTATGCACCCATTGCTGAATATTGCCATTCGGGCAGCCCGTAGCGCGGGCAACGTTATTATTCGTTCTATACAACATGTTGAACATTTAGATGTAACAACAAAGGGACGCAATGATTTTGTTTCTGATGTTGACCGTTTAGCAGAGCGCGAAATTATTAGCGCTATTACTAAAGCTTATCCTGACCATGCAATTATGGCGGAAGAATCCGGTAATAGTGGTGATAGTGATACGGTATGGATCATCGATCCACTTGATGGCACGACTAACTTTTTGCATGGATTCCCTCACTATTGTGTCTCAATTGCCGTTATGGTTCGCGGTAAAATAGAACATGGCGTTGTTTATGACCCTTTGCGCGAGGAACTTTTCACCGCTAGTCGTGGTGATGGTGCGCAATTAAATGATCGTCGTTTACGAGTGGCTAAACGTAAAGAGTTGGCTAATGCTTTGTTAGCAACAGGCTTCCCGTTTAAAAACCCACAACACTTACCCGCTTTTTTAGCGACCTTTACTAGTTTGTTTACCCAAGTTGCTGATGTGCGTCGTACAGGTTCTGCTGCTTTAGACTTGGCTTATGTAGCTGCGGGGCGATTAGATGGGTATTGGGAAATCGGCTTGGAAAAATGGGATCTTGCTGCAGGTGCCTTATTGATTGAAGAAGCGGGTGGTGTGATCAGCGATTTTGTTGGTGGTGATAATTACATTAATAGCGGTAATGTCGTGGTCGGTAACCTACACGTGCAGAAACAGATGCTTGACGGCATCACGCCTCATCTGACAGACGAGTTAAAAAAATAGCGCCGTAATGGCATCTTTTCGGAATGTGTATATCGATTTACACATGAGCAGAAACACAAAAAAGAAAGTGAAAAATGACTAGAGAAATCAGTAAATTACGAAATATCGCCATTATTGCCCATGTCGATCATGGCAAGACTACATTGGTTGATCAATTATTACGTCAATCCGGCACATTCAGTGAGCATGAAGAGCTGCAAGAACGTGTAATGGATTCTAATGATCTTGAAAAAGAACGTGGTATTACGATCCTGTCCAAAAATACGGCAGTAAGATGGAATGATTACCATATCAATATCGTTGATACCCCAGGTCATGCCGATTTTGGTGGTGAGGTTGAACGTGTTTTATCTATGGTCGATTCAGTACTGTTATTAGTGGATTCATCTGAAGGTCCTATGCCGCAAACACGTTTTGTAACACAAAAAGCATTAGCTTTAGGTTTAAAGCCAATCGTTGTTATCAATAAAATTGATAAACCAAGCGCACGTCCAGGTTGGGTGCTTGATCAAACATTTGATTTATTCGCAAATCTTGATGCAACCGATGAGCAGTTAGACTTCGATGTTATATATGCATCAGGTTTAAATGGTTTCGCTGGCTTGGAAGATGATGTACGTTCGGGTGATATGACACCATTATTCCAAATGGTGGTAGATAAAGTAAATGCGCCAGATGTTGATACGAAAGGTCCTTTTCGTATGCAAGTATCTTCATTAGATTACAACAGCTATGTTGGCGTAATTGGTGTCGGCCGTATTGAACGCGGTACAGTAAAAACCAATACGCCTGTAACAGTGGTTGATACTGAAGGTAAAACGCGTAACGGTCGTGTATTGACTGTAATGGGCTTTATGGGCTTGCAACGTGAAGAAGTCGCAGAAGCTCAAGCGGGTGACATTATTGCCTTTACTGGCCTAGACCCACTCAATATCTCTGATACATTATGTGATCCGACAGCTGTAGAAGCTTTGCCGCCATTGTCTGTAGATGAACCGACAGTGACCATGACTTTCCAAGTTAATAACTCACCGATGGCGGGTCAAGAAGGTAAGTTTGTTACAACACGTCAAATCAAAGAACGTCTTGACCGTGAATTGATTCATAACGTGGCATTAAAAGTTGAGCAATTGGTTACTGATCCAGATAAATTTAAAGTATCAGGTCGTGGTGAATTACATTTATCAGTATTGATTGAAAATATGCGCCGTGAAGGCTTCGAGATGGGTGTTTCTCGTCCGGAAGTTATCATACGTGAAGTTGATGGCGTAAAAGAAGAACCTTATGAAGCAGTAACCGCTGATGTAGAAGATACTCATCAAGGTACTATTATGGAAAAATTAGGCGAACGTGGTGCCCAATTATCCGATATGGTTCCAGATGGTAAAGGTCGTGTCCGTCTCGATTTCATTATTCCATCACGTGGTTTGATTGGCTTCCGTACTGAGTTCTTAACTGCTACTCAAGGTACAGGTTTGATCTTTAGTGTGTTTGATCATTATGCACCGGTTAAAGTGGGTGACTTTGGTAAACGTAATAATGGTGTATTGATTGCTAATGGTCTTGGTAAAGCGGTTGCTTTCTCAATTTTCAATTTACAAGAACGTGGTCGTATGTTTATCGGGCATAATGATGATGTCTATGAAGGTATGGTCATTGGTATTCACTCACGTGATAATGACTTAGTTGTTAACCCACTAAAAGGTAAGCAATTAACTAACGTACGTGCATCAGGTACAGATGAAGCGATTAACTTAACGCCACCAATTAGAATGAGTTTAGAGCAGGCGCTTGAGTTTATTGGTGAAGATGAATTATTAGAAGT